>OFLL01000011.1_pt1 | contig 218460 bp, 189 predicted proteins | sample 1540861 | NCBI WGS metagenome assembly OFLL01 (sample SAMEA4413039, study PRJEB24355) | metagenome | biome: human; feature: gut; material: faeces | place: United Kingdom | collected 2010 | reverse complement strand
CCGTAGGTTTTAGCCAGAACGGTGGTGATTGCTGCAGTCAGGGTAGTTTTACCGTGGTCAACGTGGCCGATAGTACCAACGTTAACGTGCGGTTTGGAACGTTCAAATTTTTCTTTAGACACGGCTATATTCCTTACTCTTATGCTCTCCCCTCATGGAGAGAGCACTGATCAATGTGTTAAACCCGAAAGCTTATTTACCACGGGCTTCAATAACGGCCTGAGCGACGTTGTTCGGCGCATCATCGTACTTCAGGAACTCCATGGAGTAAGAAGCACGGCCTTTGGTCAGAGAACGCAGTTGAGTTGCGTATCCGAACATCTCGGACAACGGAACTTCAGCGTGAATCTGAACGCCAGTAGCGTTGGATTCCTGACCTTTCAGTTGACCACGACGACGGCTAAGGTCACCGATGACGTCACCAGTGTTCTCTTCCGGCGTTTCAACTTCAACCTTCATGATAGGCTCAAGCAAAACAGGTTTTGCTTTCTTAAAGCCATCTTTAAAGGCGATAGAAGCGGCCAGTTTAAACGCCAATTCGGAGGAGTCAACATCGTGGAAAGAACCGAAATGCAGACGCACACCGAGATCAACTACCGGATAACCAGCCAGTGGACCAGACTTAAGCTGCTCCTGGAGGCCTTTATCAATGGCAGGGATGTATTCCGTTGGGATCACACCACCTTTAATGTCATTGATGAACTCATAACCTTTCGGATTTGAGCCCGGCTCCAGTGGGTACATGTCGATCACAACGTGACCATACTGACCACGACCACCAGACTGCTTGGCGTGTTTACCTTCGATATCGGTAACTTTCGCGCGAATCGCTTCACGGTAAGCAACCTGAGGTTTACCCACGTTAGCTTCAACGTTGAATTCACGCTTCATGCGGTCAACCAGGATATCCAGGTGAAGTTCACCCATACCTGCGATGATAGTCTGACCTGATTCTTCGTCAGTCCATACGCGGAATGATGGGTCTTCCTTCGCCAGACGGCCCAGAGCCAGACCCATTTTTTCTTGGTCAGCTTTGGTTTTTGGTTCAACTGCAACGGAGATTACCGGCTCAGGGAACTCCATACGCTCCAGAATGATCACGTGGTTTGGATCACACAGAGTGTCACCGGTAGTCACGTCTTTCAGACCGATTGCTGCAGCGATGTCGCCCGCACGAACTTCTTTGATCTCTTCACGCTTGTTAGCGTGCATCTGAACGATACGGCCCAGACGCTCACGAGCAGCCTTCACTGAGTTCAGAACGGTGTCACCGGAGTTAACGATACCGGAGTACACGCGGAAGAAGGTCAAGTTACCCACGAATGGGTCGGTAGCAATTTTAAATGCCAGAGCAGCAAACGGCTCTTCATCGCTAGCGTGACGCTCAGCCGGAGTATCTTTACCGTCGTCCAGGATACCGTTGATTGCAGGGACGTCAATTGGGGATGGCAGGTAATCAATTACCGCATCCAGCATCGCCTGCACGCCTTTGTTTTTAAAGGCGGAACCACAGGTAACCAAGATGATTTCGTTGTTCAGCACGCGCTGACGCAGAGCAGTCTTGATTTCTTCCTCGGTCAGCTCTTCGCCGCCCAGGTACTTGTCCATCAGCTCATCTGAAGCTTCAGCTGCAGATTCAACCAGGTTCTGGCGCCATTCTTCAGCCAGCTCTTGCATGTCAGCAGGGATGTCTTCGTATTCGAAGGTCACGCCAGCATCAGCTTCGTTCCAGTTGATCGCTTTCATTTTCACCAGGTCAACAACACCGGTGAATTTCTCTTCTGCACCGATAGCCAGCTGCAATGGCACTGGATTCGCGCCCAGACGAGATTTGATCTGACCAACAACTTTCAGGAAGTTAGCACCCATGCGGTCCATTTTGTTAACGAACGCGATGCGTGGAACTTTGTATTTGTTAGCCTGACGCCATACAGTTTCAGACTGAGGCTGAACACCACCTACAGCACAGTAAACCATTACAGCGCCATCGAGAACACGCATGGAACGTTCTACTTCGATGGTGAAGTCAACGTGTCCTGGGGTGTCGATGATGTTTACGCGGTGCGGCTCAAACTGCTTGGCCATACCAGACCAGAAAGCAGTAGTCGCTGCAGAAGTGATGGTAATACCACGCTCCTGCTCCTGTTCCATCCAGTCCATGGTGGCAGCGCCGTCATGAACTTCACCGATTTTGTGGTTTACACCGGTGTAGAACAGAATACGTTCGGTAGTGGTCGTCTTACCGGCGTCGATGTGGGCGCTGATACCGATATTACGGTAGCGCTCAATGGGTGTTGTACGAGCCATTTGATTCCTCTATTGCCTTAGGCGTTCAAGTTCGGTTAACCCAAGCGGGTTGGCTTCTTGAAGCGCCCGCTTGGTTAGCATAACTACTGCGTGGCAATTACCAGCGGTAGTGGGCGAACGCCTTGTTAGCTTCGGCCATACGGTGAACGTCTTCACGCTTCTTAACAGCAGAACCTTTGTTCTCAACTGCATCAGAAAGCTCGTTCGCCAGGCGCAGAGCCATGGATTTATCACCGCGTTTACGAGCAGCATCAACGATCCAACGCATTGCCAGAGCATTACGACGGACCGGGCGAACTTCAACTGGCACCTGATAAGTAGAACCACCAACGCGGCGAGACTTAACTTCTACAGTCGGGCGAACGTTGTCGAGGGCTACTTCGAAAGCTTCCAGGTAATCTTTACCAGAACGCTGAGCCAGGGTCTCCAGCGCGGTATAGACGATTGCTTCTGCAGTAGATTTTTTACCATCTACCATCAGGATGTTTACAAATTTGGCCAACAGTTCGGATCCGAACTTAGGATCTGGCAGGATTTTACGTTGGCCGATTACGCGACGACGTGGCATGGAAATACTCCGTTGTTAATTCAGGATTGTCCAAAACTCTACGAGTTTATTTTGACATTAAAGTGAAAATGTTTGGCCTTACTTAACGGAGAACCATTAAGCCTTTGGCTTCTTCACGCCGTACTTGGAACGAGCTTGCTTACGGTCTTTAACACCGGAGCAGTCAAGTGCACCACGAACGGTGTGGTAACGCACACCTGGCAAGTCTTTTACACGACCGCCACGGATCAGGATCACGGAGTGTTCCTGCAGGTTATGACCTTCACCGCCGATGTAGGAGGTAACTTCAAAACCGTTAGTCAAACGCACACGGCATACTTTACGCAGTGCGGAGTTTGGTTTCTTAGGAGTGGTGGTATATACGCGAGTACATACGCCACGTTTCTGCGGGCAGGCTTCCAGCGCTGGAACGTTGCTTTTAGCAGCCTTCACAGAGCGTGGTTTGCGTACCAGCTGATTAATTGTTGCCATTAAAAAGCTCCTGGTTTTTGCTTCGTAAACACGTGATAAATCCCCCCGTATGCACTACTGGCAAAGTACGAGGACGCAGAATTTTATGGCTGAGTAGTAGAGGTGTCAAGAAATATACAACATCACTCTCATCACCAGGCCATTTGGCTGCGATGTTTTTCGGTTAATTCAACGAAGTGATTATAGCCGACGACAGTGATTTTGTGTGAAAAATGACCAGACACCCCTCTGGCATCCAGGTCGTTCTGCAGCGCATAAAGGGATATGGGGGCATTGAGCAGCAATTCAAGGTGCACGCTACCGGCCAGGCCGGCCAGCACGCCATCCTGCAACAGCAACAGGTCATCGCCCGGTGCGGTCAAACGCAGCAGCGCGGGCAAATCACATTGAGTGGGGGAACGGCTAAGGGTATACAGCATCAGGATTTCCTAAAATGTCATCACCACGTCATAGCTGGCCAGTTGGCGACTCAGCGCATCCGGTGCCAAAATCTCGGCGTCCAACACCCAGTCGGTCACCTGACTCAGGCCGCGTTCCTGTAGCGATGCCTGGCAAAGATAACACTGTTCAACGTCATACAGCGGCAGCACGCCAAAGGTGGCAATGTAATTGCGCGCCAGAATTTTTTCCGGTTGCTGTCCCGGCATGATTTGCAACACGCCGTCACCGATAAAAAACACGCCCAGATCTTCGCTCAGCGCCGAAGTGGCTAACAACGCATCCAGACCTTCCCTGCCGCTGGCGCTGCCGTGTGGACTCTGGGTAAAAACAAAAGCGACTCGTTTCATAAACTCTCTCAGAACTGCACCAGGCGGTCACAGCTCAGCGAAGCCTCCGCCAGCGAGCCCAGCCCGCTAAGGGTAAAACCCGGCTGAAGATTGGCGCTGGGCAACCCTTGCTGCGCAGCTTCATGCTCATCGGTCACACCGCGCCGCAGCGCCGCAGCCACGCAGACGTTGAGCTCAATGCCATGCTGCTGTGCCAACTGCACCCAACCCCGCACCAAATCAAATTCGTCGCTGGCCGGTGCAGTCAGTTGATTGGCGTTCAACACCCCTTCACGGTAAAAAAACACGCTGGAGAGGTGGTGTCCCTTGACCAGCAAAGCCTGCGCGAACTGATAGGCGCTGCTGGCCTGTTGAGTGCCGTAAGCCGGACCGGTGACCAAAAGGCAGTAATTCAGCATCCGCGCTCAGTTCCCAACAGATCGCCGCTTTTGAACTGGCGGATGTACAGATACACGGTGTGTTTTGAGATATTCAGACGGTCCGCCACCTGATTAATGGCGTCCTTGATATCAAAAATGCCCTTCTCATAGAGATTCAGCACTACCTGGCGGTTTTTGGCATTGTTGGAGACATTACGATCGGCATTAACTTCCTCAATGGTAAACTCCAGCGTCTGCGCCACCAGATCGTCAACGGAAGACGCAAAGTTGACCGAGGGTGCCACATCCTGAGTTTCCGGCGGCATAAAGGTCTGCATCACCTGGGAGAAAGGCACGTCGAGGTTCATGTTGATACACAACAAACCGATCACCCGCTGCTCGCGATTGCGGATGGCGATAGTCACCGACTTCATCAGGACGCCGCTCTTGGCACGGGTAAAATAGGCCTTGGACACGCTGCTGTCATCGCCGGCCATGTCATGCAACATACGCAGCGCGAGGTCAGTGATCGGCGAACCGATCTGCCGCCCGGTATGCTCACCGTTCGCAATCCGTACCGCCGAACACTTCAAATCTTCCAAAGCATGCAGCACGATTTCACAGTGCCCGCCGATCAACATCGCCAGGCCGTCAACAACCGCTTCGTAAGACTTCAGGATTTCATGATCCGTCTGGGTAAACGGACGTTCATTCAGCAAATCAAGTTCGCTGGCTTCGCTGGATAAAAGCGAATTAGACATCGAAAATACCACCCTCAAAGATCGCCTGTGCCAGGGGGCGCAGCTAAAACTGCTCGTGCGGGTTCCTTTCCACAGGCGGCACACCCTTGAAGTTACGCGGGATGGGCTGGCTGATATCAGTCTGAAACAGCACGACGAGCGTCCGCAGGCCGAGATGACCAGGAACAGTTTTAGGTACACGCCCTAAGGGGCAGGCGCATGACTCATAAGTCCGGATTATTAGTCTAGCAAAACAGCCAGAGTAAAGTCCTTGCGTTTGCGCGTGGTATTGACGTTAAGCCCGATGCCCGGCAGGCGTCAAGCGATCAGTGGGCAGGAAGCGAAAGTTAGCGCTGATTTGGCGGATTAAAATGAACACCGCCGCGAGGGAAACTCGCGGCGGTGTGGGGACTCAGACAGGCTTATTGCGCTTTGGCGTCTGCCGCTGCGTCAGCCGGCTTCTCAGCCTTGGCATCCGCTTTAGGAGCGGCTTTCACATCCAGCAGTTCAACGTCGAACACCAGTGTGGAGTTAGCCGGGATGCCCGGAACGCCAGTTTTACCGTAGGCCAGCGCCGGTGGGATAACCAGCTTGATTTTGCCGCCTTTCTTGATGTGTTTCAGGCCTTCGGTCCAACCTGGGATCACGCCGTCCAGACGGAATGACAGTGGCTCACCACGGGTGTAGGAGTTATCAAACTCGGTGCCGTCAGTCAGGGTGCCTTTGTAGTTTACTACAACGGTATCGCTGTCTTTAGGCGCAGAACCGGTACCTGGCTTCTCTACCTGATACAGCAGGCCGGACTCGGTTTTCTTCACGCCTTTTTCTTTCGCGAAGGTATCGCGGTACTTGGTGCCTTTCGCTTCGTTATCTTTCGCGTCCTGCTCCATCTTCGCCTGAGCGGAAGCCTTCACGCGCGCTTCAAAGCTCTGCAGAGTTTTTTCGATATCTGCGTCGTTCAGCTTGCTCTTGTTGGCGAAAGCGTCCTGAACGCCTGAGATCAGCTGGTCTTTGTCCAGTTTGATACCCAGTTTTTCTTGCTCTTTCAGCGAGTTGTCCATGTAACGGCCCAGGGATGCGCCCAGTGCGTAAGCCGCTTGCTCGTCATCGTTCTTGAACTTGCCGGTGCTTGGTGCTGCGTCTGCGGCTTTCGCTGCTTCTGCCGGTTTAGCTGCATCGGCAGCCATGACCTGGGTCGCATTCAAAGCAAAAGCCATGGTGGTTGCCAGAAGCGTGACTTTAAACAAAGATTTCATCCATTTCTCCAGTGTCTGAAGCGGTGCCCCAAACAATCATTAAGTAAGATAACCGGGCTACTATAGCTGTCCGAAACAAAACAAAACAGTCACACAGGTAACCAATCGAGTCAAAGTGTGACTCCAGCTTTAAACAGAAGTTTCGTTTAATGTGCTACCCGTATGATAAGTCAGATTTTTCCTGCGCCCGTGGTATCCACAGTAACAAAAACCGCTACACCGAGCGCTCTATTTTTCAGCACTTTACACAGTGCACCGGCGCTTTCCGTCCGCCCCCGCACATAGCGGGGTGAAATAGCGCAGCGCAAAGCCGCCGGCAGCTGTTACCATAGCGTCAGATTCAGGATTTAACCGCGTCAGAGGTAGCATCATGCACAACGCCGATATCCAAAGCCTGTTACTGCGGCTTGAAGAACTGGAAAGTCGTCAGGCCTTTCAGGAAGTCACTATTGAAGAGCTCAATCAGACCGTGGTGAAACACCAGCTTGAAATGCTGAAATTGCAGGATCACCTGCGCGTGCTGACCGACAAGCTGCGTTCGACCCAAACGTCGATGATCGCGTCACAGTCGGAAGAAACACCGCCGCCACATTATTGATAAGCCATAAAAAAGGGCAGCCTGAGGGCCGCCCTTTTTTTTGCCGTTACTGCGCTGCGATTAGTGGCAGCCGCAACCGCCGTTACCACAACCGCCTTTCTTGGCCTGACCGTGATCATGCGCATGGTCATGGTCGTGATCGTGGCCATGGCCGCCGCAGCAACCTTCACCGTGTTCGTGGTGATGATCGTGCTCGCCGTGTACGTGGCCGTGCGCCAATTCTTCAGCGGTAGCTTCGCGGATCGCGACAACTTCTACGTTGAAGTTCAGGTTCTGGCCAGCCAGCATGTGGTTACCGTCAACCACTACGTGATCGCCGTCCACTTCGGTGATTTCGACCGGCACTGGGCCCTGATCGGTGTCAGCCAGGAAACGCATGCCAACTTCCAACTCGTCAACGCCCATAAAGACGTCTTTCGGCACGCGCTGCACCAGGTTTTCGTCGTAGTTGCCGTACGCATCGTTAGCGCCAACGTTAACGTCAAAACGATCGCCCGCTTCGTGGCCTTCGAGTGCTTTTTCCAGACCTGCGATCAGAGAACCATGCCCGTGCAGATAGTCCAGCGGCGCACTCACCGGAGACTCATCAACCAACACACCGTCTTCTGTACGTACTTGATAAGCCAGGCTGACCACCAAGTCTTTTGCTACTTTCATGATATCTCCTACCGTTGGATACTTGGACGCAGCCGTCATGAGGCCGCGCCTTTACCGGACAGATTGTATCGGAAATCTGCCCCGCTGTACCCTCCAGCATAAAAAAACGCGCTCGATAACGCTATTCCGGATGGAAAATACCGATCACCTGCTCCTGCGGCCGGACGTGCTTTTCCACCTGCTGTTCGGTCTGCCGCTGATGATGGCCGCACTTGACGCACTCCACCACTTCGACCTGGTCTTCACGCCAAACGGCCAGCGTATCCATAGCCTTACAGCTTGGGCAGACCGCCCCGGCGATAAATCTTTTCCGTGTTGCAGACATCTCAGTGCTCCAAATTATTCGTATTCATCCCAGCCGTCGAACTGGCGACTCTCTTTTTGCATTTCCCGGTGGAAAAGTTCTTCCAGCTCGCGCCGCGCTTCCTTCACGCGGGAAATTTGCGCCACATCACCGTGATGCGGCGGCATCAGCTCACGCAACATCCGCATATCCAATCGACGGAAGTGCTGCTGTGCGCGATAGGCCTGATGAGGATGCATGCCCAGTTCCATCAGTGCCTTGCGCCCCAGTTCCAGCGCACTGGAAAAAGTTTCGCGACTGAACTGCTTGACCCCTGCCTGCAACAACTCATGCGCTTCCACACGGCCGCGCGCCCGCGCCAAAATACTCAGCTCGGGAAAATGCTGCTGGCACAGGCGGACAATTTCCATGGTGTCTTCCGGCTCATTACAGGTGATCACAATCGACTTGGCCTTCGCCGCGCCGGCCGCACGCAGCAGTTCCAGCTCGGTGGCGTCACCGTAATACACCTTATAACCATAGCGCCGCAGTACGCCGACGGCGCTGACATCGCGCTCCAGGACGGTAATACGCATCTTGTTGGCCATCAGCAGGCGGCCGATCACCTGACCAAAACGTCCGAAGCCCACGATGATCACCTGCGGATCGTCGTCTTCCACATACGGGGTCTCTTCGTCCTCATCCCGGACGTTATAACGGCGCACCAGGATGCGATCGATAATTTGCATCAGCAGCGGCGTAGTCATCATCGACAGGGTCACCACCACCAGCAACAGCGCAAGCTGATCGGGCTGCAACACCTTCTGCGCCCCCGCCGCCGAAAACAGCACGAAGGCAAACTCTCCGCCCTGGCTGAGCACGCCGGCAAACTGCAAGCGCACCGAGCTGCGCAGGCCGAAAATGCGCGACAGCGAGTACAGCACCCCTGACTTAATCGCCACCAACAGCACCACGCCCAGCAGCACTTCGGCCAGATGGGTATAGAGTACGCCGATATTCAGCGCCATGCCCACCGAGATAAAAAACAGCCCCAGCAGCAGCCCTTTGAAAGGCTCGATGGAGATTTCCAGCTCGTGGCGATATTCGCTTTCCGCCAGCAGCACGCCGGCGATAAAGGTCCCTAGCGCCATAGAAAGACCAAGAGCATCCATAAACATCGCCGCCCCCAGCACCACCAGCAGGGCGGCAGCGGTGAAGATTTCGCGAACTCCGGAAGAGGCGATATAGCGAAACAGCGGACGCAGCAAGAACCGTCCGCCGATCAGCATGCCGCCGAATGCTGCCACCTTGAGTGCAATTTGTGCCCAATCGTCGCTGCTGCCGCCGGCACCGGCCAGGATCGGGATCAGCGCCAACGCCGGGATCACCGCCATATCCTGGAAAAGCAGCACCGAGAACCCCAACTGCCCCCCCTCGTTGCGGTTCATGCCCTTCTCGCGCATCAGTTGCAGCGCCATCGCGGTTGAGGACATCGCCAGCCCGATACCGCCAATCACGGCGGCCTGCCAGGCAAAATGCGTCAGATAAAGCAGCGCGCCCAGCACGGCGGCGGTGATCAGCACTTGCCCGGCACCGACGCCAAAGATTGAGCGCCTGAGTTCCCACAGCTTGCTCGGGTTCAGTTCCAGCCCGATGATAAACATCAGGAACACCACGCCCAATTCGGAAAAGTGCAGGATCTCGTCGACGTCGCGAATGAAACCCAATCCCCAGGGGCCAATGGCAATACCGGCAATCAGATAACCCAGCACCGCGCCAATCCCCAGGCGTCGGGCAATCGGCACCGTGACCACGGCGGCGAACAGAAACAGTAAAATTGCGGTCAGTAACGTTGAGCCTTCCATGTTTACCTTCCTCCGTGCGGCAACGGGTTACGCAGCCAGTCGCCATACGCCGTGGCATGGTTTTCCAGCACTTCCGGCTTTTGACGGCGCGCCCAATACACCAGCATCGGCGTCAGCCAGTGCATATGACACATGGCGGCGGTCAACTCAAACGGCCGCAGAATATCTTCCATCGGGTAGCGGTTATAACCGCCGGTACGATAGGCCCCCTCTGGTTCCCCGGTGGTGATCACCGAACGCCAATACTTTCCCGCCAGCGCATTGCCGCCCATGCCGCTGGCAAAACCACGCGACAGCACGCGGTCCAGCCACTCTTTCAACAGGGCCGGGCAGCTGTAGGTATAGAGAGGATGTTGAAAAACAATGACCTGATGTTCACGCAGCAGTTGTTGTTCGTGGTGAATATCGATAAAAAAATCAGGATAGTGCGCGTATAAATCGTGCACGGTGACATGTTCCAACTGCTGTGCCGGTCGAAGCAAAACCCGATTCGCGACCGAGTCCTGGGATTCCGGATGGGCATACAGCAGCAAGACCTTGGGCGGCTGCGACATCATTCCCCTCCAAAGCGTCGTCAGGGTAGCGGTTTTCCGTTACCATGCTCCGCAAAGACTAATAATAGGACAGTCTGTGTCCTGTTAACTTAGAATCCATTCAATTTAACATACTCTGAACATACGGCGCTTTATGATTGTATTCTCCTCGCTACAAATCCGACGCGGCACCCGCGTCCTGCTGGACAACGCCACGGCGACGGTTAATCCAGGTCAGAAGGTCGGCCTGGTGGGTAAAAACGGCTGTGGCAAATCTACGCTGCTGGCCTTGCTGAAGGGTGAGATGGCCGCAGACGGCGGCAGCTACACCTTTCCAAGCAACTGGGCCCTGGCCTGGGTAAATCAGGAAACGCCGGCGCTCGACGTGCCGGCACTTGAGTATGTTATCGACGGCGACCGCGAATTCCGCCAGCTTGAAGCCGACCTGCAGCTGGCAAACGACAAAAACGACGGCCACGCCATCGCCACGCTGCACGGCAAGCTGGATGCCATCGACGCCTGGACCATACGCTCCCGCGCCGCCAGCCTGCTACACGGCCTGGGGTTCTCCAACGAACAGCTGCTAAATCCAGTCAGAGCCTTCTCGGGCGGCTGGCGTATGCGCTTGAACCTGGCGCAGGCGCTGGTGTGCCGTTCTGATCTGCTGCTGCTCGACGAACCGACCAACCACCTGGATTTGGACGCGGTGATCTGGCTCGAGCGCTGGTTGAAAGGCTACCCTGGCACGCTGGTGCTGATTTCGCATGACCGCGACTTCCTGGATCCGATCGTCGATAAAATTCTGCATATCGAACAAGAAACCATCAACGAATACACCGGTAACTACTCCTCGTTCGAACGTCAGCGTTCGACCAAGCTGGCCCAGCAGCAGTCGCTGTACCTGAACCAGCAAGAGAAAGTGGCGCATCTGCAAAGCTATATTGACCGCTTCCGCGCGCAGGCCACCAAGGCCAAGCAGGCGCAGAGCCGTATCAAGATGCTCGAACGCATGGAACTGATCGCCCCGGCCCACGTGGATAACCCGTTCAGCTTCAGCTTCCGCCAGCCGGAAAGCTTGCCAAACCCGCTGCTGCGTATGGAGAAGGTCAGTGCCGGCTACGGCGACAAGGTGATCCTGAACTCGATCAAGCTGAATCTGGTGCCCGGCTCACGCATTGGCTTACTGGGCCGTAACGGCGCCGGCAAATCGACCCTGATCAAAATGCTGGCCGGTTCGCTTGAACCGTTGAGCGGTGAAATTGGCCTGGCAAAGGGCATTAAACTGGGTTACTTCGCCCAGCATCAGTTGGAATTCCTGCGGGCCGATGAATCGCCTCTGCAGCACCTGAGTCGCATCGCCCCGCGTGTGCTGGAACAACAGCTACGCGATTACCTTGGCGGCTTTGGTTTCCAGGGCGATAAGGTCACTGAAGCCACCGAGCGGTTCTCTGGCGGTGAGAAAGCGCGGCTGGTATTGGCGCTGATCGTCTGGCAGCGCCCCAACCTGCTGCTGCTCGATGAACCAACCAACCACCTGGATCTGGACATGCGTCAGGCGCTGACCGAAGCGCTGATCGATTTCGAGGGTGCGTTGGTGGTGGTCTCGCACGACCGTCACCTGTTGCGCTCTACCACGGACGATCTCTATCTGGTGCATGATGGCCAGGTGGAAGTGTTCGAAGGCGATCTGGACGACTATCAGCAATGGCTGAGCGACCTGCAACGTCAGGAAAACCAGCAGGACGCCCCGGAGAAAGAGAACAACGGCAACAGTGCGCAGGCACGTAAAGACCAGAAGCGTCGCGAAGCCGAGTTCCGCAGCCAGACTCAGCCACTGCGCAAGCAAATTGCCAAGCTGGAACAACAGATGGAAAAACTGGGCGCCGAACTGGCGGCGGTAGAAGAGAAGCTGGCGGACTCCGCACTGTACGACATCAGCCGCAAGGCCGATCTGACTCACTGCCTACAGCAACAAAGTCAGGCCAAGTCCGCATTGGAAGAAACGGAAATGACCTGGCTGGATGCGCAGGAGCAGTTGGAACGCTTTACGCAAGAGTTCGAATCCTAAGGACTACGGGGCGGCCTGCCGCCCCTGCATGTCACCCCTTGTAAAAGGGTTTATCCCCCAAGATGGTCGCACGGTGCATAATGCGCCGCTGTGGCAGATAATCCGCGTTGGCGTAATGTTGCGTCACGCGGTTATCCCAAATGGCGATGTCATTTTCCTGCCAGCGCCAGCGCACCTGGAACTCCGGCTTGGTAATGTGAGCAAACAGGAAGTTCAGCAGCGCGTCACTTTCCTTCGGTGCCAAATCAACAATTCTGGTCGTGAAACCTTCGTTGACGAACAGCGCCTGCCGGCCGCTGACCGGGTGGGTACGTACCACCGGGTGCAACAGCGGTGGGTTTTTCTGTACCGCCAACTGCCAGCGCTGATGTTCCTCTTCACTGCCGCGGTGCTTGTATTCCGGGAATGATTTGGTGAAGTCATGCTCCGCCTGCAGGCCCGTCAACAACTGCTTAAAAGGGGCAGACAAGGCTTCATAAGCCGCGATACCGCTGACCCACAGCGTATCGCCGCCGGTGGTAGGCAGTGTTTTCGCGGCCAAAATCGCCCCCAGCGGTGGGTTTTCGATAAAGGTCACGTCGGTATGCCAGTTATCGTTGTCCGGCGGATTATTGTCATGGGTATCCAGCACGATAATCTCTTTCACATCGGCGGCTTGCGGGTAAACCGGATGGATGTGCAGATCGCCAAAGCGGCCGGCCAAATTACGCTGTTGCAACGGCGTGATCGGCTGATTGCGCAAGAACAGCACCTGATGTTTGAGCAACGCGTGGTAGAGCTGCTCGAATTGACCGTCGCCCAGCGGGCGCGCCAAATCAACATTCTCCACCAGCGCACCGATATAAGGCCCCAACGGGGTGATACTCAAACGTTCGTTCATTGCTGTACTCCATGCCACGGGGTTAATCGGCGCTGCAAGGCACGCAGCCCCAGCTCCAGCCCAAATGCAATAATCGCAATCACGCCAATACCGGCCAGCACCACGTCGGTGGCCAAAAACTCCCCGGCGGATTGCACCATAAATCCCAGACCGCGCGTGGCGGCAATCAGTTCTGCTGCGACCAGCGTCGACCAGCCGACCCCCAGCCCAATACGGATACCGGTTAAAATCTCCGGCAAGGCGCTCGGCAGCACCACGAAACGCAGCACCTGCCAGCGGTTGGCGCCCAGAGCGCGCGCCGCGCGCACCCGAACCTGAGCCACGCTACGCACTCCCGCCACGGCGGACAGCGTCACCGGGGCGAAAATCGCCAGATAAATCAGCAGGATTTTCGAAGTTTCACCGATGCCGAACCAAATCACCATCAGCGGTAAATAGGCCAGCGGCGGCACCGGACGATAAATTTCAATCAGCGGATCGAGAATGCCGCGTACCGTATCGTTCAGCCCCATGGCGATACCCACCGGCACCCCGATAATCACCGCGGCCAGCAGCGCAACCAGGATGCGCCCCAGGCTGGCGGCCAGATGCTGCCATAGCGTGGCGTCCATAAAACCCTGCGGGCTGGCTATGGTGATCAACTGATGCAGCACCTGCTGCGGCGCCGGCAAGAACAACGGGCTGATCAGGTTCAACGCGGTCACGCCCCACCAAATAGCCAGCACCACCAACAGGGTGGCGCTGCTCAACCAGACGTTGCGTGGCACGCTAAAGCGCCGCGGTGCCGCAGCCTTCGGCTGGGCAACCTCTTTAAGGGCAGAATGCAGGCTCATAACAAGGCCTCACGCTGTTGGAAGACTTTACCCAGCACGTATTCGCGCTGGGCGATAAATTCAGGATCAGACTTGATCGAACGGCAAGGCTCACCGTCGGCATAGCGTTGGCCGAAATTCAGCGCCAGACGCTCCACCACCTGTCCCGGTCCCGGCGACAGCAGCAGCAGTTCACTGGCAAGGAACACCGCCTCTTCAATATCGTGGGTAATCAACAACACCTGCTTGCCGGTATCCCGCCAGATGGTCAGCAGCAGTTCCTGCATTTGTTCACGGGTAAAAGCATCCAATGCACCGAACGGCTCATCCAGCAACAGCAAACGCGGATTGGCCGCCAGTGCGCGAGCTATGCCCACGCGCTGGCGCATGCCACCGGAAAGCTGCCAGATGAAGTGCTGATCATAACCGGCCAAACCGACGCGCTGTAACATCTGCAGCGCCACTTCACGACGCTGCGGCTTGCCGACCCCGGCCAGCTGCAAGCCAAATTCGACGTTATCCACCACGTTACGCCACGGCAGTAAACCTTCATGCTGGAACACCACGCCCCGCTCGGCTCCGGGGCCTTTTACGGGAACTTCGTCAAGCGTGATGCTGCCAGCTGAAGGCTCGATAAACCCGGCGATCAAATTCAGCAGCGTGGTTTTGCCACAGCCCGAAGGGCCAAGCACCACCACCAGTTGTCCAGCGTCAATCTGGAACGAGACGTCGCGCAGCGCAGGACGCCCCTGGTACTCTGCTGAAAGATGGTTAACGTTTAGCATTCTGCTCCCTTACGACTGCGGCGCAGCCTGCACCTGTTTCACAAAGCGATCGGTGACATAGGCACTGTAATCGCTGTCGACCTGGGGAATTTTGCCCTGCTGTTTGAGGAACTCGGCGGTGTCATGAATGGCTTTGTCCACCGGCTGACCAAGCTGGGTGATCTGTTCGGCGACCGGCAGGTAAGTATTGCCCTGCACCAGCACCGGTATCTGCTCTTCCGGCACGCCGCTCAACCGGGACAGCGTGCTGAGGTTGCCCTTGTCCTTCAGCCACTGTTCCGGCTGTGCCAAATAGGCTTTTTGGGCGTTCAGTGCGCTGGCGGCAAAGGCCGTCACCACTTCAGGATGCTTCTCGGCAAAATCCTTACGCACTACCCAAACGTCGAGCGTCGGGGCGCCCCATTGTCCGACCTGGGCGGAATCCGTCAGCACCTTGCCCTGTTTGGCCAACTCATTGACCACCGGGGCCCAAACATAGGCGCCATCGATATCACCGCGCTGCCAGGCCGCGGCGATGGCCGGCGGTTGCAGATTGAGGATTTTGACCTGCTCTGGCTTGATACCCCAGTGCTTCAGAGAAGCCAACAGGCTGTAGTGCGTGGTTGAGATAAAGGGTACGGCGATGCGCTTACCGATCAGATCCTGCGGGCTTTTAATCTCTTTTTTCACCACCAGCGCTTCGGAACTGCCGAGCTGGGAGGCGATCAGAAACACTTCGATAGGCAGTTTTTGGCTGGCGGCCACCGCCAATGGGCTGGAACCGATGTTGCCAATCTGGACGTCACCTGAAGCCAATGCGCGCAGCACGCTGGATCCACTGTCGAATTTGCGCCAGTCAACGGTAGCGCCGGACTGTTTGGCGAAGCTGTTTTCCGCCTGCGCCACCTTGGCGGGTTCAGCCGATGTCTGGTAGGCCACGGTCACGTCCACCGCATAGGCGCTGGCCGCGCTGAGTGACAACACCAGCAGCGCCGCACTGCGTAGAGAAAAGAGTTTGCTCGCCATGATCGCTCCGTTGATAAAAGTCTGTTCAGTTGCTGACAGTTTTATCCGAGCGTTGGCGAGCTATAAAAGAATAAAAAACTCTGCGTTATTACTTATGGGAATATTTAATCAAATCATCCCGATGTGGCGGAATCCCTCCTGGGAATCTTTTAGGGGCCCGCGTCAGTGTTCTCACATTAAGATAAAAAGTCACGGGCGGTGGCTGGTTGAAACGAACCCCATCTGATTACAGGCGCAGTTCGCCACGCAAAAAAATCTGCGCATAGCCGCCTATCAGGGTACGGTCGCCTTTCAGCTCACAGAACAGCTCACCGCCGCGCGCCGAAATCTGCCGCGCGTGTAATTGATGGTGGCCGAGACGTGCGCTCCAGTAAGGCATCAACGTGCAGTGTGCAGAGCCGGTAACCGGATCCTCACCGCCGTCCAGCGTGAAATAGCGCGAAACGAAATCCACCGTTTCGTCCGGTGCGCTGGCGATCACCGCGCGCCCGGCCAAAGTAATCAACGCCGGGATATCCGGCTGCAACGCTCGCACCTGCGCTTGGTTTTCCAGCACCACCAGCAGCGCATTGGCTTGCCACACTTCCTGCGGTTCAACGCCCAATAGCGCGCTCAGCCCGGCAGGCGTCGCGATTTTTTGCGGCGGTCGGGACGGAAAATCCAGGATCAAGCGTTCGCCATCTTCGGCATCGCGCTTAACGTACAAATCACCGCTTGCCGAACGGAAACGGATATCCTGCAACGCCGGATTGACCGCGCTGAACATCACGTGCGCCGCCGCCAGCGTGCCGTGGCCGCACAGATCCACCTCACGATGGGGAGTAAACCAGCGGATGGCCGACATATCGCCATCGTCCCAGACGAAGCTGGTTTCAGGCAGGCTCAGCTCATTGGCGATCGCTTGCATCTCGGCGGTCGACAACGGCTGTTTCAGCAGGCATACGCCGGCCGGATTGCCGCGAAGCCCTTCGCCGGTGAAGGCCACTACGTGGAAGTAATTTTCTGCCATCCGCAACTCCTTAATGCCAGATGAGTAACACACAGGCCGCCGTCAGCAGCCCCATAGACAGATTAAAGATGATCCAGGCCTTTTTGCTGCGTAACAGGCGGCCAATCACCGTGCCGAAGCCGAGCCAAATCACCCCGGCAACGATATTCACCACCAAAATGCCCAGCGAGATCGCCACAATCGACGTGTTGTACCTGTCGCCTTCCAGGCTAAAACTGGCCACCGCCCCCAGCGCCATCAGCCAGGCCTTGGGATTAAGGAACTGCAACAGCCAGCCCTGATACAAGCGTATCGGTTTGGGCGGCGCCACGTCGGTCTCCAGCTTTTCATAGGCGGCAGTGGCCACTTTCCACGCCAGCCACAACAGGTACAGGCTGCCGAGGATTTTCAGCACCAGGTGCAGCGCAGGATAAACCAGGATCAGGCTGCCGACCCCGAACGCCACCAGCAGCAATATACTTTGCATCCCCAGCATGATGCCTATCATCAACAGCAGCGAGCGCATAAAACCAAAATTGGCGCCGGAGGTGGTCAGCAACATATTATTAGGGCCTGGCGTGATTGCGGCGACCCACAGGAAGCCTAACATCGAAAGAAATAAACTCGGTTCCATGAGGTGGGTGCTCCTCACCCAGGGTGATTTTTTGCAGTATTATTGTCAGTTCAGGATAGTGAAGCTAACAGCGCACTATTAATCCCACAATAGCCGCCAATAAGATTTTTACTCAGGTTATGCATGAATCCTTTCGCCCTTTGACCGGGGCCAGTAATCCGCATCTGCAGACGCTGCTGCCAAGGCTGGTGCGCCGCCGCGTGCAGCTAAAACCACATTGGCAACGGCTGGAATTGCCCGACGGCGACTTTGTCGATCTCGCCTGGAGCGAAGATCCGGCTCAGGCTGCCGGCAAGCCGCGCGTGGTTCTGTTCCACGGACTGGAAGGCAACTTCTACAGCCCCTACGCTCACGGTCAACTCAACGCCTGGCGTGAAAAAGGCTGGCTTGGCGTGGTGATGCATTTTCGCGGCTGCAGCGGCGTGCCGAACCGCAAGCAGCGCATCTATCACTCCGGAGAAACGGAAGATGCGCGTTTCTTCCTGCAGTGGCTGCGCGCAACCTACGGTGAAGCCCCCACCGCCGCGGTCGGGGTCTCGCTCGGCGGCAACATGCTGGCCTGCTACCTGGCACAGCAGGGGGCGGACAGTCTGCTGCAGGCGGCGGTCGTGGTTTCGGCACCGCTGATGCTGGAGCCCTGTTCGTGGCGTATGGAACAAGGCTTTTCGCGCGTTTATCAGCGCTATCTGCTTGGGCAACTCAAACAAAATGCCACCCGCAAGCTGCTGCACTATCCTGACACGTTGCCGCTCAAGCTGCCGCAGCTCAAAGCGTTGCGCCGGATCCGCGACTTTGATGACGCCATTACCTCGCGCATTCACGGCTTCAGCGACGCCAGTGATTATTATCGCCGTTGCAGCGCCCTGCCGCTGTTGCCGGCGATCCAGACGCCGTTATTGATCATCCATGCCAAAGACGATCCCTTTATGACCGACGAAGTGATCCCCGAGGTCACCACGCTGCCGCACAACATTGAGTATCAGTTGACCGAGTTTGGCGGCCACGTCGGTTTTGTCGGCGGCACCTTGAAACACCCCCAAATGTGGCTGGAATACCGTATTCCATCCTGGCTTTCCCCTTATCTGGACACAACCACGTGATTATCCCCTGGAAAGAACTGGAAACTGAGACCCTAAACAGCCTGATCGAGTCCTTTGTGTTACGCGAAGGCACCGACTACGGCGAGCACGAACGCTCGCTGGAACAGAAAGTGGAAGACGTGCGCCGCCAGTTGAAAAACGGCGAGGTGCTGCTGGTTTGGTCAGAACTGCATGAGACCGTCAACATCATGCCGCGCGGCCAGTTCCGCGCCGGGCAGGAAGAAATTTAGTGGCGATCGGTTCTATGACTGACGGAAAAAATCAGGTAACAATGGGTTATTGCAAACCAACGCGCGGAATTTTGCCCTTGGCGAAAGGGCGTCAAACAGACCAATAATCATATCTGACGCCTGCGCATTTAACACGGAGTGACCTACCACCATGTCCGCCAAACATCCCGTTATCGCAGTGACCGGCTCCAGCGGGGCCGGCACCACCACCACCAGCGTGGCGTTCCGTAAAATCTTTCAGCAGTTGAACATCCGCGCCGCCGAGCTGGAAGGCGACAGTTTCCACCGCTACACCCGGCCGGAAATGGACGCGGCGATCCGCAAAGCGCGCGATCTCGGCCGCCATATCAGCTATTTCGGCCCCGAAGCCAATGACTTCGGCCTGCTGCAACAAAGCTTTCTCGACTACGGCAAAAACGGCACCGGTCGCTCACGCAAGTATCTTCATACCTACGATGAAGCGGTACCCTATAATCAGGTTCCCGGCACTTTCACCCCATGGGAAGCCTTGCCGGCGCCGACCGACGTGCTGTTCTACGAAGGGCTCCACGGTGGCGTCGTGACCGAACATATCGACGTGGCCAAACACGTCGATCTGCTGGTCGGCGTAGTACCGATCGTAAACCTGGAATGGATCCAGAAGCTGATCCGCGATACCGGTGAACGCGGTCACTCCCGCGAAGCGGTAATGGATTCGGTGGTTCGTTCGATGGAAGACTACATCAACTACATCACGCCGCAGTTTTCACGTACCCATATCAACTTCCAACGGGTGCCGACGGTAGACACCTCCAACCCGTTCGCCGCTAAGGCTATCCCTTCGCTGGACGAGAGCTTTGTGGTGATCCACTTCCGCGGGCTGGACCAGATTGACTTCCCTTATCTGCTGGCAATGCTGCAGGGATCTTTTATCTCGCATATCAATACGCTGGTGGTGCCGGGTGGCAAAATGGGGCTGGCGATGGAACTGATCATGGCGCCGCTGGTGCAGCGACTGCTGGAAGGAAAAAAAATCGAGTAATCTACGGGGCGCGGTACAACCGCGCCCCTTTATCCGTTACGCCAGGTCGCGGATTTCAAAACTGTGGGTCACGCTGGCGGCTTTGCTCAGCATCAGTGAAACCGAACAGTACTTCTCGGCTGACAGGTTGACCGCACGCTCCACGATCTTGTCGCTCAAATCTTTGCCGGTCACGATAAAATGCAGGTTGATGTGGGTAAACAACCGTGGCGCTTCTTCGCGGCGTTCAGAGGTCAGCTTCACCTCGCAATCACGCACGTCGTTGCGTCCTTTTTGCAGGATCGACACCACGTCGATAGCACTGCAGCCCCCTACTGACATCAGCACCATTTCCATCGGACTGGGTGCTTTATCGCCGGCGTTGCCGTCCATCAATACCTGATGGCCAGACGCGGATTCACCCAGAAACGTCAACCCTTCCACCCACTTAACTCTTGCCTGCATGCTGGTCACTCCGGTTAATTTCTTAAAATCAGAGTACGCTTTCGCATAGAAACTGGCAACGGAACCTGATGCTAATCATGCTGAAGCGAGACAACACGAGACACCCGCCTCACTCTGTGCTACAAACAGAGCCGCAATAAATCTTTCCGGGACACTGATTTCAGGGAAACTCCCAGGGAAAGGCTCCTTTACCGGTATGTTAACAGAATGTAGCTTGCAGCTCTCCCGGCAAGTTAATATGCTAGAGCGACAGCGTATATTTATGACACGCCTCAAAACCTGCTGATAGCCACCATTAAAACAACGGCGACAGCACGTTTTACAGGGAACTCTGACCCCTGTGACACAAGGCAGCGATAACAACAGAGGATAACAGCGAATGGTTCTCGGCAAACCGCAAACAGACCCTACTCTCGAATGGTTCCTGTCTCATTGCCATATCCACAAATATCCATCCAAAAGTACGCTGATTCACCAAGGTGAAAAAGCCGAAACGCTTTACTACATCGTCAAAGGCTCCGTCGCGGTGCTGATTAAGGATGAAGAAGGTAAAGAGATGATCCTGTCCTACCTTAACCAGGGGGATTTCATCGGCGAGCTTGGATTGTTTGAAGAAGGTCAGGAGCGTAGCGCCTGGGTTAGGGCGAAGACCGCCTGTGAAGTGGCTGAAATTTCCTACAAGAAATTCCGCCAGCTGATTCAGGTAAACCCGGACATCCTGATGCGCCTGTCTGCCCAGATGGCAAACCGCCTGCAGATAACCTCTGAGAAAGTGGGTAACCTCGCCTTCCTGGACGTTACGGGCCGCATCGCGCAAACCCTGCTGAACCTGGCGAAACAGCCTGATGCCATGACCCATCCGGATGGCATGCAGATTAAAATCACCCGTCAGGAAATTGGCCAGATCGTCGGTTGCTCTCGTGAAACCGTGGGTCGTATTCTGAAAATGCTGGAAGATCAAAACCTGATCTCCGCTCACGGCAAAACTATTGTCGTTTACGGCACCCGTTAATCACTGAAAAAACGGCGCGATAATTCGCGCCGTTTTTTTATGCCCCGATTTATCATGTGGCGCCGACTGATTTATCATCCGGAAGTCAACTATGCACTGCGACAAACGCTGGTGCTGTGCCTGCCGGTTCTGCTCGGGCTGCTGATCGGCCAACTGCAATACGGCCTGCTATTTTCCCTGGTTCCCGCCTGCTGCAACATCGCCGGGCTGGACACGCCCCACAAACGTTTCTTTAAACGCCTGATCGTCGGCGGTTCGCTCTTTGCGCTTAGCAGCCTGCTGCTGCAACAGGCACTGCTGTGGCAAGTGCCGCTGCCCGCATTGATGCTCGGCCTGGCACTGTTGCTTGGCGTCAGCGGCGAAATCAGCCCACTGCACGCCCGCCTGCTGCCCGCCGCGCTGGTTGCCGCCATCTTCTCTCTCAGCATGGCCGGTACGGTGCCGCTTTGGCACGCGCCGGTGTTATATATCGTGGGTACCGCCTGGTACGGCCTGTTTACCTGGTTCTGGTTCAAGCTGTGGAAAGAGCAACCGATGCGCGAGTCGCTCAACCAGCTCTATCTGGAGCTGGCGGACTACTTCGAAGCCAAATATTCGCTGTTGACCCAGCACACCGATCCGCAGACCGCCTTACCACCGCTGCTGGTGCGCCAGCAAAAGGTCATGGATCTGATCACCTTGCTGTATCAGCAGCTTAATTTTCTGCCCCATGCCAGCAATCTCGAACAAAAGCGCCTGCAACGCACCTTTCAGGTCGCGCTGGATTTGCAGGAACACATCACCGTCAGCCTGCACCTGCCGGAAGAGGTCCAAAAGCTGGTAGAGCAGAGCCAGGCCGAAGCCATTATCCGCCGCAATGCACAGGTGATTGCCAATCGGCTGCGCACGGTAGCGCACGATATCCTCTATCATCAGCATTCTCAGCGTTTCAACATGGACCATGAGTTGGCAGCCCTGGAAAAAGTGGCGGCGCAGCACCCGGACAACCCGGTCGGCCAATTCTGTTATTACCACTTCAGCCGCATCGCCCGCCTGCTGCGCACCCAGCACCCACTCTACCGACGCGATCTGATGGCCAATCAAAACCGTCTGCCATTCTGGCCCGCGCTGGTCAGTTACCTGTCGTTCAAATCCAACGCCCTGCGCAATGCGGCTCGGCTGGGAGTCACCCTGGCGGCGGGCAGCAGCCTGGGGATGATATTCAATCTGCCAAAACCTTACTGGATCTTGCTGACCATCATGCTGGTGAGCCAAAACGGCTACAACGCCACCCGGGTGCGCATCCAGCACCGTGCGCTCGGCACCCTGGTTGGGTTAGTGATTGCCGCCGGATTACTGCAACTGCAACTGCCCGAGGCTGAGACGCTGGGCGTGATGCTGGTGATCACGCTGCTGGCCTATCTGGTTTCACGTAAAAATTACGGGCTGGCGGTAATTGGCTTTACGGTGACGGCGGTTTACACCCTGCAACTGTTGGCACTGAACGGCACCCACTTCCTGGTGCCGCGCCTGATCGACACGCTGATCGGCTGCGTACTGGTGTTCGGCAGCACCATCTGGCTGTGGCCACAGTGGCAAAGCGGTCTGCTACGCAAGAACGCCCATCAGGCGTTGGAAAACGATCAACAGGCGCTGCGCCTGTTGCTGGAAGAGCAAGAACCCGATCCCAGCGCGCTGGCTTATGCCCGCATGCAGGTCAATCAGGCGCACAACGCGCTGTTCACCTCACTCAATCAGGCGATGCAGGAGCCGGGATTTGAATCGAGCTACCTGGCAGATATGCGCCTGTGGGTTACGCACAGCCAGTTTATTGTCGAACACCTGAATGCGATGACCATTCTGGCGCGCGAGCACTATATGCTGACGCCAAAGCTGGCGGAGGAGTATTTGCAGTCTTGTGAAATCGCGCTGCAAAGCTGTCAGCAGCGGCTTGAATACGACGGGCCGAGCAGTGGCAACGGCATTATGCAGCCACCGGATTTGCAGCCGGATATGCCGGTGACTGAAATGGAACGCCATCTGCGGCGCATTTTGTCCCACCTGAGCGTCATGCACACCATCTCGTCACTGGCCTGGCGCCAGCGTCCGCACCATGGTATCTGGCTGAAACGCAAACTGCGCGATCAATAAGGGCGCCGCCGGCGCCCTCAGACTGCTGACAAAGCTTGTTATTAGGGAGACCGCCCCTCGGTGCACCAGGCCCGAGTATCTCGGGCTCACAGACCACTTTGTCATCAAACTCAGGGCACCCTCGGTGCCCTTATGCATTAAGCGCCAATCACGTCCTGCACGGCCAGCTCAAACAGCGCCATCCCTTCGTCAATATCCTCGGTTGCTACCACCAGCGAAGGCGCAAAACGAATCACGTTTGGCCCTGCATTGAGGATCATCAACCCGCGTGCAGCGGCGGCAGTCAGGAAATCACGCGCCTTACCGTGGTAATTTTTCGTCAATTCGGCACCAATCAGCAGCCCCATGCCGCGAATGTCGCTGAAAACACCATATTTCTCGCCAATCTGTTTTAACGCCTGCACGTACAGTCCATGACGCAGTTCAATGCCACTGAGCACTTCCGGCGTATTGATCACGTCCAGCGCCGCCTCCGCCACCGCGCAGGCCAACGGGTTGCCGCCGTAGGTGGTGCCATGGGTGCCCACCTGCATCACCGAGGCAATCTCTTCGGTGGTCAGCATCGCGCTAACCGGGAAGCCACCACCAAGCGCCTTGGCGGTGGTCAGGATGTCTGGCGTCACGCCATAGTGCATATAGGCGAACAGTTTGCCACTGCGCCCCATACCACTTTGCACCTCGTCGAATACCAGCAGCGCCTGATGCTGGTCGCACAGTTCGCGTACGCCCTTGAGGAAGTCAGCGTCTACCGGGGTAATCCCCCCCTCACCCTGGATCGGCTCCATTACCACCGCGCAGGTATGGTCGTCCATCACCGCTTTCACCGCGGCCAGATCGTTGAACGGCACGTGTACGATATCAGCCGGTTTGGGCCCAAAGCCGTCGGAATATTTGGCCTGTCCGCCGACGGAGACGGTAAACAGCGTGCGGCCGTGAAACGCGTTATAGAACGCGATGATTTTGGTTTTGTACGGACTGTGGCGGGTAATCGCATAATGACGCGCCAGTTTGAAGGCAGCTTCGTTAGCCTCTGCGCCGGAATTGGCGAAAAACACCCGATCGGCAAAGGTGGCGTTAATTAGCTTGGTCGCCAGGCGCAGCGCCGGTTCGTTGGTGAACACGTTGCTGGTATGCCACAGGGTTTCGCCCTGCTGTTTCAGCGCCTCAACCAACGCCGGGTGGCAGTGCCCCAACGCCGTCACCGCAATACCGCCGGAGAAATCGATGTACTCTTTCCCTTGCTGGTCCCATACGCGGCTGCCTTTGCCCCTGACCGGGACAAACTGAGCAGGTGCATAAACAGGCAGGATAACCTGATCAAAGGTGCTGCGGGTTACTGCAGATTTTTCGGTCATTATGGGGTCCACCCTGAAAGTAACTCAGTTTTTTAATGGCAATTGAATGAAAATATAATCACAAAATATGCATAAAAAACCATTAAAGGGCAAACGCAAATCACCTTGGCGACTAAAAAAAATCTAAGCAATTAACTTTTAAGGAAATTATCCAACAGCTGATGCCCCTGTTCGCTGAGAATGCTTTCTGGGTGGAACTGTACCCCTTCCAGCGCCAACTGCCGGTGACGGATGCCCATGATCTCATCACGTACGCCGTCGCGTTCGCTCCAGGCGGTAACTTCAAAACAGTCCGGCAAAGTAGCAGCTTCAAGCACCAACGAATGGTAACGGGTAACGGTCAGCGGGTTGTTCAACCCACGAAAAACACCGCTGTCGAGATGGCGGATCGCCGAGGTCTTGCCGTGCATCACCTCGCGGGCGCGCACCACCTTAGCACCGAATGCCTGCCCCAGCGCCTGGTGCCCCAGACAAACGCCGAGGATCGGCAGCTTGCCGGCAAAATGTTGGATGGCAGCTAATGAGATGCCGGCTTCATTCGGGGTACAGGGCCCAGGAGAGATCACCAGACGCTGCGGCGCCAGCCTTTCGATATCGGCCAGTTGCAGCTCGTCGTTACGCTTCACCAGCACCTCCGCGCCTAATTCGCAAAAGTACTGGTAAAGGTTATAGGTAAAAGAGTCGTAGTTATCGATCAACAGCAGCATAGTGTTTCCAACAGACATCATCGCAATCGCAGGGGCGAATATGCCGCCCCGATCTACACGGGCGCAGTATACAACGCCCTCACGATACTGCCGCTACCGATAATTTCAGCTTACTTCTTGCGACCACCCATGATCGAGCCCAGCACGCCGCGCAGGATCTGTCGACCGAGATCGCGTGCCATGCTCTTGGCGGCGGTTTGAACTATGCCGTCGCGCTTGCCGCCGCGTGGGCCGGTAGAGCCGAACAGAATATCGTTCAGGCCGCCCATCAGGCCGCCACCCGCCTGCTGCTGCGCCTGGGGTTGCTGCGCCGGTTGGCCCGCTTGCGGTGCACCGACGGTGGCGAAACCTTCCGCAGACAGCTTCTCGTAGGCGGACTCGCGGTCCACCATATCCTCATAACGACCATACAGCGGCGATTTATTGATCGCACTGTTCAGCCCTTCCGCCCCCAGCATGCCCATCTTGGATTCTGGCGCGCTCACCATCGCCCGTTCCACCACGTTTGGCCGCCCTTTTTCGTCGAGGAAAGAAACCAGCGCCTCGCCGACGCCCAGCTCGGTGATCGCCGTTTCCGCATCGAAGGCCGGATTGGCGCGCATGGTTTGCGCCGCGGCTTTCACCGCTTTCTGATCGCGAGGGGTAAAGGCGCGCAGCGCGTGCTGCACGCGGTTGCCTAACTGACCGAGCACGCTGTCCGGAATGTCGAGCGGGTTTTGGGTAACAAAGTAGATGCCGACACCTTTGGAACGGATCAGGCGTACCACCTGTTCGATTTTCGTCAGCAGCGCCGCCGGTGCGTCGTTGAACAGCAGGTGAGCTTCGTCGAAGAAGAACACCAGCTTCGGCTGCTCCGGATCGCCCACTTCCGGCAGGTGTTCGAACAGCTCGGCCAGCAGCCACAGCAGGAACACCGAGTAGAGTTTCGGCTGATTAATCAGCTTGTCCGCCGCCAGCAGGTTGATGATGCCATGGCCATTGGCGTCGGTTTTCATCAGATCATTGATATCCAGCATCGGCTCGCCGAAGAACTGGTTTGCCCCCTGCTCTTCCAGCGTCAGCAATCCGCGCTGGATAGCGCCGACCGAAGCCGAAGAGATATTGCCATATTGGGTTTGGAACTGTTTGGCGTTGTCCCCAACGTACTGCACCATGGCACGCAGATCTTTCATATCCAACAGCAGCAGCGCATTGTCGTCGGCTATTTTGAACACCAGTTGCAGCACGCCGCTTTGAACTTCGTTCAAATCCAGCAAGCGGGCCAGCAGCAACGGCCCCAGATCGGACACGGTGGCGCGGATCGGGTGGCCCTTCTCGCCATAAATGTCCCACGGAATAATCGTGCAGGCCTGCGGCTGCCAGTCAGTGACGCCAATTGCCGCCAAACGCGCCTGCAGTTTCTCGGAAGGCACGGCTTCGGTACCAATACCCGACAGGTCTCCCTTTACGTCAGACAAAAAGACCGGCACACCAATGCGCGAAAACTGCTCGGCCATTTTTTGCAACGTCACGGTTTTACCTGTCCCGGTCGCTCCGGTGATCAGACCATGGCGGTTCGCCAATGCCGGCAGGATAACCAGATCCTGTACCGGTTTCCCGTCTTTCATCGCTTTGGCGATAATCCGTGCTTCACTCATTTTCTTTTCCTTGGACGCGACGCAAAAAGCGCCTGTTGATGTCAATAAAGCTATAAGGGGGACTTAACCCCGTCAAGGACAAACAAAAATCGCCCCCTTAACCCGCCAACTGGACAGGTAAATTTAGGATTCCGCTTAGCCCATTGCAGCCATGCCATAACCCACTTGAACAATAAAACACCGGTGATATAGTAAGCAGTACGCTGTATATACGAGGTATTTACCATGTCTGAATCTACCGTGGTTATCCGCGTGGATGACGAGTTAAAAATAGCTTTTGCCAGTGCGGCCAAAGCAGCGGATCGAACGGCATCTCAGCTTTTACGCGATTTCATGCGAGATTTTGTCAGTCGACAATCGCAGCAAAAAGAGTATGAACAGTGGTTGCAGGAGAAGGTCGATTTAAGCCGAAAAGCGCTCCAGGAAGGAAGAGTGGTTGATAATGAGGACGTTGAGGCTTATTTCGCCGAGCGCAGGGCAAAATCAATGCGGTAAAACGATAAGGAAATATCGTGAAGCTAAAGTGGACGGATCCCGCAATTGCTGACCGTATGGCAATTTATGACTATCTTGCGTCAAAGAACCCGATAGCTGCCGCAGAGATTGATGCTTTGATTTCTGCGGCGGCAAGCCAACTATCCCGAAACCCATCAAGTGGCAAAGTGGACCGGGTTTCAGGTACACGTGAATGGGTCATTCATCATTTTTACCTACTGATTTATGAAGTAAAAAATGACCTTCTTATTATTTTGGCAGTCGTACATTCCCGCCGGCAATGGCCAAAGGATTAATCACCCCCGCAGCCCCAGCTCCTCTTTCAAGGCTTTCAGATAGCGGCGGCTGACCGGGACTGGCTCCCCAACCGGCATGATCATTTCCGCAGCGCCGCCCTCGTCGAAGCGAATTTCACGCACCTGCTCCAGATTGACCAAATACTGACGGTGGCAGCGTACCAGCGGTGTCCGCAGCTCCAGCGTTCGCAGCGTCAGCTCGGTAAAACATTCCATGCCGTCATTACGCACCACAAATACGCCACTCAGTCGCGAACGTATCGCTACTACCTCGTCAAAGCGCAGCAAATAGATGCGACTGTGGCCGGTACAGGGGATGTATTTCAGGTAGCCGGCGCTTTCGTCCAGCGCGGCGATGTTTTGCTGCCCACGCTGTTGCTGCAGGCGCTGCAGCGTTTTGCTCAGCCGCTTCGGCTCCGCCGGTTTCAACAGGTAATCAAACGCATGCTCTTCAAAGGCCTGCACCGCGTATTCGTCATAGGCGGTCAGGAACACGATATGCGGCATGCGATTAGGGTCGAGCATGCCTACCATCTCCAACCCGGTAATGCGCGGCATCTGAATATCCAGAAACACCACGTCCGGCTGCAGGCGATGGATCCCGCTGATGGCTTCTATCGCATTGGCGCATTCGCCGACAATGCTGATGCCCTCTTCCGCTTCCAGCAAATGTCGCAGGTTATCGCGTGCAGACGGTTCATCATCGACAATCAGTACGTTTAACATCAGGCAGCCCTCGCCAAGGGTACATTGAGCGTAATGCGGGTGAACGTTTGTGGCTCACAGGCCACCCGTACGCCATAGCCGTCGCCGTAGCGTACGCGAATACGTTTATCTACCAGGTTCATTCCCAACCCGCTGTTGTTCGGCAAAGGTTGGTACAGACCCGCATTGTCGGTCACCTGCAATAACAGACAGCCGTCTTCGAGCCGAGCGCCAATATCTATACGCCCGATGCCCAGCAACTGCGAAGTGCCGTGCTTGATGGCATTCTCAACGATTGGTTGCAGTGAAAAGGCCGGCAGACGTACCGCCAACAGCTCTTCCGGCAGCGATACCGCAATCTCCAGCCGATCGGCAAAACGCGCCTGTTCGATCTGCAGGTAGGCGTTAACGTGCTCAAGTTCGTCTGCCAGGCTGACTTCGTCGTCCGAACGCTTGAGGTTTTTGCGGAAAAAGGTCGAAAGGTACTGCACCAGCTCACAGGCCCGATCCCCGTCACGACGGATCACCGCCACCAGCGTATTCAGGGCGTTGAACAGGAAATGCGGATTGACCTGCGCATGCAGCAATTTGATTTCCGACTGCGCCAGCAGCTGCGTGTGGCGCTCATACTGGCCGGCCATGATCTGTGCGGATAACAGGTTGGCGATACCTTCACCCAGCGTGCGGTTGATGGTACTGAACAAACGGCTCTTCGGCTCGTAGAGTTTGATGGTGCCAATCACCCGCTGGTTCTCACCGCGCAACGGGATCACCAGCGTCGAACCCAGTTTGCAGTTGGCGTTGATCGAGCAGCTGTAGGAAAGCTCATTGCCGTCGGCGTAAACCACTTCGTTGTTGTCGATCGCGCGGTGCGAATGCTTTGATGAGATCGGCGTGCCCGGCAGGTGGTGATCGTCGCCGATACCGATAAACGCCAACAGCTTCTCACGGTCGGTTATCGCGACCGCACCAATCCCCAACTCCTGATAGAGCACCCGCGCCACCCGCATGCTGTTTTCCTGATCGAACCCCTGGCGCAAGATGCCTTCAGTACGTTCGGCAATTTTCAGTGCCTTGGCGGAGAACGCGCCGGTGTATTTCTCGAACATCGCCCGCCTGTCCAACAGGATCTGCATAAACATCGCCGCCCCCAGCGTGTTAGCAATCAGCATTGGCAAAGCAATGTGCTCCACCAGCCGCAGCGCCTCGTCAAACGGCCGTGCAATCGCCAGGATAATCGCCATTTGCAGCACTTCGGTCACCAATGCCACCCCGGCAACAAACAAGGGGTTAAACAGCAGGTCGATACGCCGCCGGCGCATGGCGATGCTGTGCACCAGCCCGCCCACCAACCCTTCCGCCACGGTAGAGACCGCACAGGCGATGTCGGTCATACCGCCCAGCGTGTAGCGATGCAAGCCCCCGGTCAAACCCACCAGGAACCCTACCGAAGGTCCCCCCAACAGGCCGCCCAGCACGGCGCCGATCGCGCGAGTGTTGGCAATCGATCCTTCGACATGCAGCCCGAAATAGGTGCCCATGATGCAAAACACCGAGAAAATGACGTAGCACAATAGCTTGTGCGGCAGGCGGATAGTCACCTGTGTCAGCGGAATGAATAACGGGGTTTTACTCAGTAAATAAGCAATGACAAGGTAGACGCACATCTGCTGTAACAGCAGCAGAACCTGGCTAAATTCAAACATGGCAGCAGCTCATCCCTTAACAAAACAGATGCAGAACGCCGGGTTTCCGGTCTGATTATAAGCTGGCGATTAAAGCATGCGACGGGGAAAAAAACAGTGATGCAGGCAAGGCTTCCGGGGAAAGCAATGCAGCCGGCCCACCGGGGGCCGGCGCAAAATCATTATGGCAGCACTTTCGCTGACAGAATGACGATAGGTTTACTTGGAACGTTTTGGTATGGCCCCACGTTGCCGGTCGGCGCCTGAGAAATTTTATCTACCACGTCCATGCCTTTAACCACCTTGCCAAATACCGCGTAACCGAAATCGCGCTGGCCGTGATCCAGGAAGGCGTTATCCGCCACGTTCAGGAAGAACTGGCTGGTAGCACTGTCTTTATCGGCGGTACGCGCCATCGAAATAGTGCCACGCAGGTTACGCAGGCCATTATCCGCTTCGTTCTTGATCGGTGCCTGGGTGGATTTTTGCTGCATATCGGCAGTAAAGCCGCCGCCCTGAACCATAAAGCCCGGGATCACGCGGTGGAAAATAGTGTTGTTGTAGTAGCCGCTGTTCACGTAGTCGATGAAGTTCTTGGTGGAAACCGGAGCCTTCTGACTGTCGAGCGCCAATTCGATATTCCCTGCTGAGGTGGTCAGCATGACATGAGTTTCACCGGCAGCGAGCGCAGCGGGTGCCATTGCTGTCAGGGAACACAGCGCAACGAGGGTCACTAAAGTACGTTTGAACATTAACGGGTCCTTTCTCTAAGAGACAAACAACGGAAAAGCGCTTTGATTCTAAAGAGCTGAACCTGCGAGTGCCAGCCATTTACCTATATTTACGCAATTGTGGGACTTATCTCAGCCAGCCCCGAATTTTACTGCCAAAAGTATGATCGCCTTAGACCTTTTTGCCAACTGCATCACGCATTTTTTGCCCTTTTTACGCCTTGCTCGCTTTTTGCGACACAACTCCCGGTTTCATTTCCTGTTCCGGTTAATCTAAAGAAATGAGAGCGCTCTCATTTTAAGAATGACAGCGAAAATAACGAATATCCGCCGGCACTGCCGCCGCGCAATAACAGGAGAAATAATGTGAGTGAATTGATGACTGAAATCAGCCCCGATTTTGAAAGCACCATCATGGAGCTGCTGGTGTTCTCCGGTGGTGCCCGCAGCAGTGCGTTGATGGCCTTGCAGCAGGCACGTGCCGGTGACTTTACCGCCTCAGCCAAGCACATGGCCGAGTCCAAACAGTCGGTGAAAAAGGCGCATCTTATCCAGACCCAACTGATCGGCATGGATGAAGGCTGCGGCAAACTGGCCATCAACCTGATTACCGTTCATGCCCAGGATCATCTGATGAACGCCATGGTGATCCAGGATCTGGCGGATGACATGATTGAACTCTACCGCCGCCAGGCCCAGATGGAGGTTCGCGCATGAGCGCCTTGAAAATCGCCGTGATCGGCGGCGGCAGCAGTTACACGCCAGAATTGGTTGATGGGCTGATCCAACGTATCGAAGAACTGCCGGTGACCGAACTGGCGCTGGTAGATGTTGAACCCGGCCGCGAAAAGGTAGAGATCATTGCCGCGCTGACCGAACGCATGCTGGCACGGCATGGCCTGGAGCAGGTCAAAGTCAGCGTGCATTTCGAGCTGGATGAGGCTATTCGGGACGCGAGCTTCGTCCTGACCCAGTTCCGCGTCGGCCAGCTGCCGGCACGCGCCGCCGACGAGCGCTTGGGGCTGAAATACGATCTGATAGGCCAGGAAACCACCGGCGTCGGCGGCTTTGCCAAGGCGCTGCGCACCATACCGGTGATGCTGGATATCGCCCGCAGAGTGGAAAAACTGGCGCCGGATGCCTGGATCATCAACTTCACCAACCCGGCCGGCATCGTTACCGAAGCGGTCTCACGTTACACCAAAGCGAAAATCATCGGGCTGTGTAACGTACCGATCAGCATGCACCATATGATTGCCAACATGCTGAAAAGCCCTTCTCAAGAAATACAGCTGCAATTTGCCGGGCTGAACCATATGGTCTGGGTTCATCAGGTGCTGCAAAAGGGGCAAGACGTCACCGGTAAGGTGATCGACATGCTGTGCGATGGTGCCGCGTTGACCATGAACAACATCAAGGAAGAGCCTTGGCAGCCGGACTTCCTGCGCGCCGTGGGGGCAATCCCTTGCCCGTACCACCGCTATTTCTACCAAACCAAAGAGATGCTGGCCGAAGAAATTGCCGCGGCGGCCGAGCGCGGCACCCGTGCCGAGCAGGTGATGAAAGTAGAGAGAGAGCTGTTTGAGCTGTATGCCGATCCACACCTCGACAGCAAACCGGAACAATTAAGTTTCCGCGGCGGATCATATTATTCGGAAGTCGCGCTGGAGCTAATTCGTGCGATCCATAATAATCTCGGCACGCAATTAGTCGTCAATACTGCAAACCGTGGCGCCATTCGCGGTTTACCGGACGATGCTGTGATAGAAACCAACTGTATTGTCGATGCTCAGGGCGCCCACCCGCTGACCTTCGGCACGCTGCCGGATTCCATGCATGCGCTGACTCAACAGGTGAAAGCCTACGAGCGTCTGACTATCGAAGCCGCAGTGCATGGCGATCGCCGTAGCGGTCTGCTGGCGTTGGTGACCAATCCGCTGGTCGGTAATGCCAATGTGGCCCAGCCGCTGCTGGATGAAGTGTTGGCGGTGAATGCGCCTTATCTGCCACAGTTTAAATAACCACCGGGGCAGCCGCGGTTGCTGATACATTGCTATAACTAATCTGTAGGGGGTCGATACGTCGACCCCATTTTTGTCGTAATCAGGAGTCGGATGATGGTGACACTGGAAGATGTCGCAGCCTTGGCGGGCGTGTCCCGCGCCACCGTGTCCCGCGTAGTGAATGGCGACACCAACGTTAAAGGGCAGACCCGCGAGAAAGTGGAACGCGCGGTGGCCCAGCTCGGTTACACCCCCAACCCTGCAGCACGCGCACTGGCCTCCAGCCACAGCAATACCCTCGGGCTGGTCACGACCTCATATCGCGGCGGCTTCTTCGGCGCGCTGATGGACTTCGTGCAAACCGAAGCAGAATCCCATGGCAAACAGTTACTGGTGACCCAGGGCCGCAACAGCGCCGAAAACGAATGGCAGGCGATTCAACGGCTGTTCAGTCTGCGTTGCGACGGTGTGATCCTCCATGTCCGCTTCCTCAGCGACGACCAACTGCGTCAGTTGGCAACAGAGCAACGCCCTTTTATCCTGCTCGATCGTCTGGTGCCCGGTCTGGAAGACCGCTGCGTCACTTTCGATCATCCGCGCGCCAGCCGCATGGCGACCCAACAGTTGATTGATGCTGGCCACCGACACATCGCCTGCATCAGCGGCCCCCGCGATCGCCCCTCCAGCCACTTGCGCCTGCAGGGATTTGAACAGGCAATGCAGGCAGCGCACATCAAACCGGTTGCCTGCGTCGAAGGGCTGTACGATTTGGAAAGCGGCTATCGCTGCGCCGATCTGCTGTTGCAAATGAAAACCACGCCTACCGCTATCTATTGCTGCAACGAAGAAATGGCCATCGGCGCGCTGCTGGCAATCAACGAACATCGCCTACGGGTTCCGCAAGATATCTCGCTGATCTGTTACGACAGCGGCGAACGTGCACCTTTCGTTCGACCGGCGCTGACCAGCGTACATTTCCCGATTACCGAAATGGCGCAATACGCGGCAAGGCGGCTGATTGATCCGACCACGCCTGAGGTCAGCTTCTCACCGATCGTCATCAGTCGAGATTCCATCGTGACGGTGAGCTAACAGATCACAAAAATATTTCACCACCGCTCATTCATTGCATCAAAAAATCGACAGCCATCACAAAAACTCCCGTTGTCTGTGCTAGGATCCGCTCCCTGGTGGCCTGATCGGGACTTTTTTCTGCTTTTGCCAGGAAAAGCCAGCGGCCTTAATCCAGCGTTATACCCTATGAATTTCAAATTGCAGCTAGACGCCCAACTTACTCATCCCCTGGAGCTTACTTAGGTAAGTGACTGGGGGGAGTTAGTGCAGGTAACAACGCTGCGGTTTGAAAGGCGACGGGAATAATCCTAACAGACATAATCAGGCCTATATAATGAATGACAGCAACCGTCTACGGCTTACCTGGATCAGCTATTTTTCTTACGCGCTGACCGGTGCTTTAGTTATCGTCACAGGGATGGTGATGGGGAACATTGCAGAGTACTTTAATCTGCCGGTTTCCAGCATGAGCAATACCTTTACCTTTCTTAACGCCGGTATTTTGATTTCGATCTTCCTCAATGCCTGGCTGATGGAAATCATCCCGCTGAAACGTCAATTGATGTTCGGCTTTGTGCTGATGGTGCTGGCTGTCGCCGGGTTGATGGTCGGCAAAAGCCTGACCATGTTCTCGTTGTGCATGTTCGTCCTTGGCGTGGTCAGCGGTATCACCATGTCGATAGGTACCTTCTTGATCACCCACATGTACGCCGGCCGCCAACGCGGTTCGCGCCTGCTGTTCACTGACTCCTTCTTCAGCATGGCCGGGATGATCTTCCCGATTGTTGCCGCAATGCTGTTGGCTCGTCAGATCGGCTGGTACTGGGTGTACGCCTGCATCGGCCTGCTGTATGTAGGTATCTTTGTGCTGACCCTGTTCTCCGAGTTCCCGGTGCTGGGCAACAAAGGCGCCGACGCCGGCCAGCCGGTAGCGAAAGAAAAATGGGGTATCGGCGTGCTGTTCCTGTCGATCGCCGCACTGTGCTACATCCTCGGCCAGCTTGGTTTCATCCAGTGGGTGCCGGAATACGCCACCAAGTCATTCGGTATGGATATCAGCCAGGCCGGTAAACTGGTGAGCGATTTCTGGACCTCATACATGGTGGGCATGTGGGTGTTCAGCTTTATTCTGCGCTTCTTCGATTTGCAGCGCATCGTCACCATTCTGGCCGCTTTGGCGACCGGTGCGATGTACATGTTCGTCAGCACCGACAATCCGGAACACCTGGGCTACTACATTATGGCTCTGGGCTTCGTCTCCAGCGCGATCTACACCACGTTGATCACTCTGGGCTCGCTGCAGACCAAGGTTTCTTCACCGAAACTGGTTAACTTCATCCTGACCTGCGGCACCATCGGCACCATGCTGACCTTCGTGGTCACCGGCCCGATCGTAGCGAAAGGCGGCGCGCATGCAGCGCTGACTACCGCTAACGGCCTGTACCTGGCGGTATTCGTCATGTGTCTGCTGCTCGGTTTCGTGACCAAGCACCGCAGCCACGGTCACGTGACGCACTAACCTGCCGACGTGATGTAAAAAGGGCGCCAAGGCGCCCTTTTTTTATGCTGAAACCGGTGCCTTAACGCCGGAAATCCACCTTCTCATCCTGCGCCAGATACAGCGTGGTTTCGGCTGGCTGAGTCTCGGCAATCACCGCCCCCTGCCGTATCGAATAGCGCACCGGCGTCTGTCGACGCACCGCGTCAAAACCGCTTTCCGCCGGCAGAATCACCAGGTTGGCACTGTTCCCTGCCGCCAGGCCGTAATCGGTCAGGTTCAACGTCCGGGCACTGTGGCTGGTGATCAGTTTCAGCCCGTCGTCGATCTGGCCGTATCCCATCAGTTGGCACACATGCAGCCCCATATGCAGCACCTGCAGCATGTTGGCGGTCCCCAGCGGATACCAGGGGTCGAACACATCGTCATGACCAAAGCAGACGTTGATATTCGCCTCCAGCATCTCTTTCACCCGGGTGATGCCGCGCCGCTTCGGGTAGCTGTCGAAGCGCCCCTGCAGGTGGATATTCACCAGCGGGTTAGCAACAAAGTTGATGCCTGACATTTTCAGCAGGCGGAACAGCCGTGAAGCATAAGCGCCATTGTAAGAGTGCATCGCCGTGGTATGGCTGGCGGTCACCCTGGCACCCATGTCCAGCTTCAGCGCCAGCGCCGCCACGGTCTCGACAAATCGCGACTGTTCGTCGTCAATCTCATCGCAGTGGACATCCACCAGCCGATCGTATTTCTGCGCCAGAGCAAACGCCTTGTGCAGCGACTCCACGCCGTATTCCCGGGTGAATTCAAAGTGCGGGATGGCCCCTACCACGTCGGCTCCCAACCGCAGCGCCTCTTCCAACAGGGCTTCGCCGTTGGGATAAGACATGATGCCCTCCTGCGGGAAGGCGACGATTTGCAGCGTAACCCAGGGGGCCACTTCCTGCTTCACTTCCAGCATCGCACGTAGCGCCGTCAGGGTCGGGTCCGAAACGTCAACATGGGTACGCACGTACTGCACGCCGTTGGCGATCTGCCATTTCAGCGTCTGCCAGGCGCGTTGCTTGACGTCCTCCTGGGTCAGCAGTGCCTTGCGTTCCGCCCAGCGTTCAATGCCTTCAAACAGGGTACCTGACTGGTTCCAGGCCGGTTGCCCGGCGGTTTGGGTGGTATCCAGATGGATATGCGGCTCGACAAATGCCGGCTGCGCCAGCCCGCCCTGCGCATCCAGCACGTCGTTGCGCCACTCCTGCCCTTCCGGCTGCGGCACGATATGAGCGATGCGCCCCTGTTCAATGGCCAGTTGCCACAGCCCTTCATGCCCGCTTAAACGCAGGTTATCGATAAACTTCAATGGACTCTTGGCCACGCTTCACCTCTGCTGTTCCAGCCTGTTTTATTCATCATACTGGCAGCGGATCAGACTGACAAAGCGCCCTTGCGGTTATTACCCCACCCCTTACTCCCAAATAAGTAGAATTCGCATTTACTGGCTCGTTTCAGCTAAAGGTGAATAAAAACCGCAACTTATCAAATATCGATAAAAATCATCCATATACCACATAAGAGGTATATGGAGGGGCGATTGATTTGCATCAATAAATTGCCCGTAGGGAGGAATAAGGTAACGCTAGGAAATCAGAATTTTGAGGCAATAATGAGCAGAGTCAAACTTGCTGTCATCGGTAACGGCATGGTCGGCCACCGGTTTATCGAAGATCTGTTGGAAAAAGCAGACAAAGACCAGTTCGACATCACCGTATTTTGTGAAGAACCGCGCATCGCCTACGACCGCGTGCACCTGTCTTCTTATTTCTCCCACCATACCGCCGAAGAGCTCTCGCTGGTTCGCGAAGGTTTTTACGAAAAACAGGGCGTAAAAGTGCTGGTCGGCGAGCGGGCCATCACCATCAACCGCAGTGAAAAAGTTATTCACTCCAACACCGGCCGCACGGTGTACTACGACAAGCTGATCATGGCCACCGGCTCTTATCCGTGGATCCCACCGATCAAGGGTTCAGACAGCCAGGACTGTTTCGTCTACCGCACCATTGAAGATCTCAACGCCATCGAAGCCTGCGCACGCCGCAGCAAACGCGGTGCCGTAGTCGGCGGCGGCCTGCTCGGTCTGGAGGCCGCAGGCGCGCTGAAAAGCCTGGGCGTAGAAACCCACGTCATTGAGTTTGCGCCGGTACTGATGGCAGAACAGCTGGATCCGATGGGCGGCGATCAGCTACGTCGTAAAATCGAACGCATGGGCGTCAAAGTTCATACCGGCAAAAATACCCAGGAAATCATCAACGGCGGGGAGCTGGCGCGCAAGACCATGCAGTTCGCCGACGGCACCGCACTGGAAGTCGACTTTATCGTCTTCTCGACCGGTATCCGTGCCCAGGACAAACTGGCCCATCAGTGTGGGCTAGCCACCGCACGCCGGGGCGGTATCGTGATTAACGACAGTTGCCAAACTTCAGATCCGGACGTTTACGCCATCGGCGAATGCGCCTCATGGCGCGATCGCACCTTCGGCCTGGTTGCACCGGGCTATAAAATGGCACAGGTAACGGCTGACCATCTGCTGGGGCGCGAAAACACCTTCCTGGGCGCAGACATGAGCGCCAAGCTGAAATTGCTGGGTGTAGACGTCGGCGGCATCGGTGATGCCCATGGCCGCACCGAAGGGGCGCGCAGCTACGTTTATCTGGATGAAAGCAAAGAAATTTATAAACGCATCGTCGTCAGCGCAGACAACAAGACCCTGCTCGGCGCGGTGCTGGTGGGCGACACCAGCGACTACGGCAACCTGCTGCAGCTGGCGTTAAACGCCATCGAACTGCCGGAAAACCCGGACGGTCTGATCCTGCCGTCGCACGCAGGCAGCAAGCCGGCGATTGGCGTCGAGTCGCTGCCGGAAACCGCGCAAATCTGCTCCTGTTTCGACGTCAGCAAAGGCGATATCATCAAGGCGGTCAGCATGGGCTGCCACACCGTCGCCGCCATCAAGTCTGAAACCAAGGCCGGTACCGGCTGCGGTGGCTGTATTCCTCTGATCACCCAGGTGCTGAATGCCGAACTGACCAAACAGGGCATCGAAGTCAACCATCACCTGTGCGAGCACTTTGCTTATTCACGCCAGGAGCTCTACCACCTGATCCGCGTCGAAGGCATCAAATCCTTCGACGAACTGCTGGCCAAATACGGCAAGGGTTACGGCTGCGAAGTGTGTAAACCTACCGTTGGCTCACTGCTGGCCTCCTGCTGGAATGAGTACGTGCTCAAACCGCAACATACGCCGCTGCAGGACACTAACGACAACTTCCTCGGCAATATCCAGAAAGACGGCACTTATTCGGTGATCCCACGCTCCGCCGGCGGTGAAATCACGCCGGACGGTTTGATGGCGGTCGGCCAGATCGCCAAGGAATACAATCTGTACACCAAGATGACGGGCTCTCAGCGCATCGGCATGTTCGGCGCGCAAAAAGACGACCTACCGGCCATTTGGAGCAAACTGATTGCCGCCGGTTTTGAAACCGGCCACGCCTACGCCAAGGCGCTGCGCATGTCGAAAACCTGCGTCGGCAGCACCTGGTGCCGCTATGGCGTCGGCGACAGCGTCGGGTTTGGCGTCAAGCTGGAACACCGCTACAAAGGCATTCGCACCCCGCACAAAATGAAGTTTGGCGTTTCCGGCTGCACCCGTGAATGCGCCGAGGCGCAGGGCAAGGACGTCGGTATTATCGCGACCGAAAACGGCTGGAATCTGTACGTCTGCGGCAACGGCGGCATGAAACCGCGCCATGCCGATCTGCTGGCGGCTGACCTCGACAGCGAAACGCTGGAGCACTACCTCGATCGCTTTATGATGTTCTATATCCGCACCGCCGATAAGCTGCAGCGCACCTCGGTATGGCTGGAAAGCCTGGAAGGCGGCATCGATTACCTGCGCAAAGTGATCATTGACGACAAACTGGGCATCAACGCTCAACTGGAAGCCGAAATCGCCCGCCTGCGCGATGCGGTGATCTGCGAGTGGAAAGAAACCGTTGAGCACCCCGAATCTCAGGTCCGCTTCGCCCACTTTATCAACAGTAGCCAGCGCGATCCGAACGTCCAGGTGGTCGCCGAACGCGAGCAGCACCGCCCGGCCCGTCCGGATGAACGCATTCCTGTCACCCTGTTGGAAACCGAGGAGAACAACGCATGAGCCAGTGGACAACCCTTTGCCCTATCAGCGATATCCTGCCAGGTACCGGCGTGTGTGCCCTGATTGGCGACCAACAGGTGGCCATCTTCCGCCCCTACGCCGACGATCAGGTCTTTGCCATCAGCAATATTGATCCCTTCGCCCAGGCCAGCGTGTTATCACGCGGGCTGATCGCCGAACATCAGGGTGAGCTGTGGGTCGCGAGCCCGTTAAAAAAACAACATTTCCGCCTGCACGACGGTTACTGTCTGGAAGATGACAGCCGCTCCGTCGCGCATTTCGCCAGCCGGGTTTTGGACGGCATGGTGCAGGTCGCGGCCTGATATTTCTACTTTAACCTCAGGGGAAGCAGCATGTTCACCGATACCATCAACAAATGCGCCGCCAATGCGGCGCGCATCGTCCGGCTGGCAAAACACAGCCCGCTGGGCTTTTGGATCAGCTCGGCAATGGCCGGGGCCTACGTCGGCCTCGGCATCATTTTGATCTTCACCCTCGGCAATCTGGTCGATCCCTCCCTGCGTCCGCTGGTGATGGGGGCCACCTTCGGCATCGCGCTGACGCTGGTGATCATCGCCGGTTCCGAACTGTTCACTGGCCACACCATGTTCCTGACGCTCGGCGTCAAGGCCGGCACCATCACGCAGGGCCAAATGTGGGCGGTCTTGCCGCAGACCTGGTTGGGCAACCTGTTGGGCTCGGTGCTGGTGGCGCTGATGTACTATTACGGCGGCGGCAGCCTGTTGCCGGTGGACACCAGTCTGGTACACACCGCGGCGTTGGCAAAAACCACCGCACCGGCGGAAGTGCTGTTCTTCAAGGGCGTGCTGTGTAACTGGCTGGTCTGCCTGGCGATTTGGATGGCGATCCGCGTGGAAGGTGCCGCCAAGTTCATCGCCATCTGGTGGTGTCTGCTGGCCTTTATCGCTTCCGGCTATGAACACTCGGTTGCCAATATGACGCTGTTCGCCCTGTCCTGGTTCGGCCATCACAGCGAAGCCTATACCCTGAGTGGCATCGGCCATAACCTGCTGTGGGTGACGCTGGGTAATATCCTGTCCGGCTCGGTGCTGATGGGCCTGGGCTACTGGTATGCCACACCACGTGCCGAACGGCCGCAGGCTGAAAAAGCCGTAACGCGTCAAGCCGCATAATATTCCGGGGCGCTTTGCGCCCCACTGCTGATTGCCCCGAGGATTGCCGATGGATTACCTGCCGATTTTCTGCCAACTGCAACACAAAGCCTGCCTGCTGGTCGGTGGCGGCGAGATTGCCGAACGCAAAGCCCGTTTGCTGCTGGATGCCGGCGCGGCGTTGACCGTCAACGCCTGCAGCTTCAGCCCGCAATTTCACGAATGGGCCGCGCTTGGCCGCGTCACGCTGGCAGAAGGCGAGTTCAGCGCGGCGTTGCTGGCGGAAAAGTGGCTGGTAATCGCCGCCACCGATCGAGTGGAAGTCAACGCGTTGGTGTATCAATGCGCCAACCAGCAACGGGTGTTCTGCAACGTCGTGGATGATCCCAAGCGCGCCAGCTTTATCATGCCATCGATTATCGATCGCTCGCCGATTATGGTCGCGGTGTCTTCCGGCGGTAAAGCGCCGGTGCTGGCGCGGCTGTTGCGAGAAAAACTGGAGGCCATGCTGCCTCAGCACCTTGGCAAGCTGGCGCAACTGGGCGGCTCATTGCGTCAACGGGTGAAAAAGCACTTCTCTGACATCGGCGCACGCCGCCGTTTTTGGGAAAAACTGTTTGCCCACGACCGCCTGGCGCAGTCTTTGGCCAATGATGACCAACCGCTGGCGGATCGGCAGATCGAGGAGCTGTTTAGCCATCAACAGCAACAATGCGGTGAAGTGGTACTGGTGGGTGCCGGACCGGGTGACGCAGGCCTGTTGACCCTGAAAGGCCTGCAGCAGATCCAGCAGGCTGACGTGGTGGTTTATGACCGCCTGGTCTCCGATGAGGTCATGACGCTGGTGCGTCGCGATGCCGAGCGCATTTTCGTCGGCAAACGTGCCGGCAACCATTGCGTGCCACAAGATCAGATAAACCAAATCCTGCTCGAGCAGGCGCAACAAGGTAAGCGCGTGGTACGGCTGAAAGGCGGTGACCCATTCATCTTTGGCCGCGGCGGTGAAGAGCTGGAAACGTTGGCCGACGCCAATATTCCGTTCTCGGTGGTGCCGGGCATTACCGCTGCTTCCGGTTGCTCAGCCTACAGCGGTATTCCCCTCACCCATCGCGACCATGCGCAAAGCGTGCGCCTGGTGACGGGGCACGCCAAGCGCGATGGCGGGTTAAACTGGTCAACGCTGGCGGCCGGGCAGCAAACGTTGGTGTTTTACATGGGCCTGACGCAGGCGGCAGAGATCCAACGCCAACTGATCGCGCACGGTATGCCAGCCTCCACCCCGGTGGCGCTGGTAGAAAACGGCACCTCTTGTCGTCAAAGGGTGATCGAAGGGGAACTGAACCAGCTGGGAACCCTGGCCATGCGAGCTGCCAGCCCAAGTTTAATCATCGTCGGCAGCGTGGTGAGCCTGCGCAGCAAGCTGAACTGGTTCTCTAGCCAGGAATCACCACAGCCACTGGCGCAAATGGCTTAATCCAGACGTAAAAAAAGCGGCCAATGGCCGCTTTTCTTTATGGCGAGGATCACTGTGGTGACACGAAGCCAACTGCCTGGTAAACCTTGGCCAACGTTTCCTGTGCGCGCGCACGAGCCTTGGCCGCACCGTCACGCATCACCTGCTGCAGCAAGGCCTCGTCATTGCGGAAACGGTGGTAACGCTCCTGCAGCTCACCCAGCATGCCTGATACCGCTTCGGCTACCGCACCTTTCAGGTGGCCGTACATCTGGCCTTCAAACTCGGCTTCCAACTGAGCGATGCTCTTGCCGGTCACACCGGCGAGAATATCCAGCAGGTTTGATACCCCTGCCTTGTTCGCCACGTCGTAACGCACTACCGGCGGCTCTTCAGAGTCGGTCATCGCACGTTTGATTTTCTTGCTCACCGCTTTCGGATCTTCCAGCAGGCCAATCACGTTATTGCGGTTATCGTCCGACTTGGACATTTTCTTGGTCGGCTCTTGCAGCGACATCACGCGAGCACCGGACTTGGGAATAAACGGCTCAGGGACTTTGAACACGTCACCGTACAGCGCATTGAAACGCTGACCAATGTCACGGCTCAGTTCCAGATGTTGCTTCTGGTCTTCACCGACCGGAACCTGGTTAGTCTGGTACAGCAGGATATCTGCCGCCATCAGCACCGGGTAGCTGAACAGGCCGGCGTTGATGTTTTCCGCATAGCGTGCGGATTTGTCTTTGAACTGGGTCATGCGGCTCAGTTCGCCGAAATAGGTATAGCAGTTCAACACCCAGCTCAGTTGCGTATGCTCCGGCACGTGAGACTGTACGAAGATGGTGCTCTTTTGCGGGTCGATGCCGCAGGCCAGATACAGCGCCAGCGTGTCCAGCGTAGCTTTGCGCAGTTTTTCTGCGTCCTGACGTACGGTGATCGCATGCAAATCAACGATGCAGTAGATGCAGTCATAATCGTCCTGCATTTTCTCCCACTGACGCAGGGCACCCATGTAGTTGCCAATGGTCAGTTCACCGGACGGCTGTGCGCCGCTAAATACGATGGGCTTACTCATGTTTAAATTTCCTGATTCTCTAAAGATGACAGCCCAAGAGCGGGCAACAAATCGGCAAAGCGCTCCAACACGCGGTCGGGATGGCTCAGGGCAATCGCCTCGCCGTAGTTATAACCGTAGGTCAGCGCGGCGCTAGGGCAGCCAGCCGCCTGCGCCGCCTGAATATCGTTGCGGGAATCGCCCACAAACAGCAACTCGTTGGTGCGCAGGCCCAACTTGCCGAGGACCAGATACAGCGGTGCCGGGTGCGGTTTTTTTTCCACCACGTCATCGCCGCCGATAATCAGCGAAAAGTCATCGAGAATGCCCAATGCGGCCAACAGTGGTGCGACAAACGGCGTCGGCTTGTTGGTCACCAGCGCCATGGGATACCCTTGCGCAGCTAATTGGGCCAGCGTTTCCTTCACCTGCGGAAACAGGCGGCTGCCGCTGTCCACGGTTTGCGCATAGAAATGATCAAAACGTTCGCGCAGTTGTTGGCAGTGTTCTGGGGTGGCTTCCACCTCGGCCCAGCGCAGCGCGCGTTGTACCAGCACGTCTGCGCCATTGCCAATCCAGGTGCTGACCCGGTCTTCGCCGGCCTGCGGCAGACCCATTTCCGCCAGCGCCATATCAATAGCGGCCGCCAATCCCGGCGCGCTGTCTACCAGCGTGCCATCGAGATCAAAGGCCAGAGCGCGGATGGCACTGAAATCAGCCATGCGTCACCTTCGCCAGTTCGCTGCGCATATCATCAATCACCCGGCGATAGTCCGGCTTGCCGAAGATGGCTGAACCGGCGACAAACATGTCTGCACCGGCTGCGGCGATTTCGGCGATGTTGTCGACTTTCACGCCGCCATCCACTTCCAAACGGATATCGCGACCGCTTTCGTCGATCAACTTGCGCACCTGGCGCAGCTTATCCAAAGTGCCGTGGATAAACGACTGGCCGCCAAAGCCAGGGTTGACCGACATCAGCAGGATAACGTCGATTTTGTCCATCACGTAATCGAGATAGCTCAGCGGCGTCGCCGGGTTGAATACCAAGCCGGCTTTACAGCCGTGCTCTTTAATCAATTGAATGGTGCGATCGACGTGTTCGGAGGCTTCCGGATGGAAAGAGATGTAACTGGCACCCGCTGCGGCGAAGTCCGGCACTATGCGGTCTACCGGCTTCACCATCAGATGCACGTCAATCGGTGCGGTGATGCCGTAGTTACGCAGCGCCTGACAAACCATCGGCCCGATGGTCAGATTGGGAACGTAGTGGTTATCCATCACGTCGAAGTGCACTACGTCGGCACCTGCGGCCAGCACGTTGGCTGTGTCTTCACCCAGGCGAGCAAAATCTGCCGACAAAATGGACGGGGCAATCAAAAATTTTTTCATCCGCTATCTCCAAACGTAGGGTTCGAATTTGTTATACGCCGGGGCGTAACCCCGGTTTAACGATAAAGCGCCAAAAGTTCATTCACTTTGCTGCGGCCGAGAATATTGCGGCTGATGGTGCGACGCGCTTTCACAACAAACAGCGAGGCGTGCTGATACCAGTCACGCGTCAGTTCGGTATCGTGGTTGGAAATCAATACCGGCACCTGGCTTTCTACTGAAAGCTGATGTGCCATCAACGCCAGGCTTTGTTGATCGGCCATGCTGAAGCTGTTGGTGTGGTAGGCGGTAAAATTCGCCGTAGCCGATAATGGCGCATACGGCGGATCGCAATACACCACGGTACCACGCTCGGCTTTTGCCATGGTATCCCGGTAATGCTCGCAGACAAAAGTGGCGTTGCGGGATTTTTCGGCGAACCAGTACAGCTCTTCCTCGGGGAAGTACGGTTTCTTGTAACGTCCAAAGGGAACGTTGAACTCGCCACGCAGGTTATATCGGCACAGGCCGTTATAACAGTGGCGGTTCAGATAAAGAAACAGCAGCGCGCGGCGATAAGGATCGGCACTAGTATTAAACTCTTCGCGCAGCAGGTAAAACTGATCCGACTTATTGAATTCATCGGTGAAAAGAAGGCGGGCATCACGCACGAAGTCATCCGTACGCAGCTTAACGATGTTATACAGGTTAATAAGATCGCTGTTGATGTCGGCGAGAATATAGGCATCGTATTCCGTGTTCAGAAAGACTGAACCCGCACCCACGAAGGGCTCGATTAAGCAGTCGCCTGCTGGCAGATGACGACGAATCTCGTCCACCAGCGGGTATTTTCCACCAGCCCATTTTAAAAAAGCGCGGTTTTTCTTCATGCCGTCAATTAGCTACTTATTATACAATTCAGAGCGGCGGATTGTACTCTGTTTCAGACAGCACATCAGCGCACAAATTTAAGTGATTGATACCCTTCATACTTCAAGCCGCAGCATCGCTGGCCACGCACGGTTGTTCAGCCTGTTTCCAGGCCACTTCAGTCATCTGTCGCGGGCTAAATTGCGTGCCCCGATTAACATGGGCGCAGCATGCTGCGCCCCTAAATGTCTGAAATCCCTGCCTTCGCCAACTGAATGCAGCTTGAAATCTACCGGGTTACTTTTTCAGATCTTGCTGTACCTGGCGTACAGGTCGAACCCATGGTTTTTTCGCCTGAACATCCGCTGGCAGCGTCGCGATTGCGCGCTTCGCTTCTGCCGAAGAGGCATAGTTGCCACTCACCAGCACATACCAAGGTTTACCGTCACGCTGGGTTGCGTACACCAGATAATGCTGCAGTTTCTGCTGCTTGGCGTAGGCATTGAGCGTATCGGAACGCGAGGCACTGCTCAGTTGCAGAGTGTAATGGCCTGCCGGTGCAGATTGCAGCGAACCCGCGTTGCCGCTTACGGCTCCCGCCTTGGTACTTGCCGCTCCCGCTTTGGCGGAAGAGATCGGCGCCGGTGTATACACCGTGGTTGGCGCTTTGTGCTGCGAGGTCGTAGCCGTCGGCTTGCTGGCTGTTTTTGCCGGCGTTTTGTGTTGCTGTGGCGCCGTTCCCTGAACCGGGCGTACGGTTTCTTTCGCCGTTGCGCCGTTCATCAGAGTCGCAGGAGCCGTCGGCAGGGTCGAAGCCGGCCCTGTCATGCCCTGCGCCGCGGTATCAACCTGCCCTTGCTGGGCCGACAGCGCGTCCGACATATTGCCCGGTAAATCGACCCGTTGCTGCGCGCCGCCTTGCTGTGGCTGCGGTTGCGGTTGCGCTTCCGTCGGGGTGCTGGCGATCGGTGGAACGCTGACGGTTTGCGGCTGCGAACTGCTGCTCACACCGTTATTGTCATTGGTGTCGGTAGTACCACCCGGAACGCCGGAATTACCGGCCGTCAGCGACGAAGAACCGGACAGGTTAATGTCTTTGGCCGCGCCATTTTGCGCGCCTTCCTGGGCCGCTTCATGCTTGGTTGGCGCTTTCAGCGCCGAGCCAATGCCGACAATCAGCAATAACAGCACCAAAATACCGATACCAATCATTAAATGCTGACGCGAAACGGCAAAACGCGGTCCCGGAGCCGGTTTGCGCGAACGTGCAGGACGACGATCGCTGCTATCAGGTCTGAGATCGTCTTCCGGTTTAAACTCATCCATCTGAAACCCTCCAACTAGAGGCAAAAGCCCACCACTGTAGATCTACCGTGGCACGGGCAGATTAACCCGATGATGTCAAAGCGACGCCATGCCTGCTTTGCACATAATTAATATAGATGTAAACGGCGGCTAAGCCACTGTTACTTCGTCCGATTTACTTAGGCATTCCCTGCAGGAAGGCAAGCTGCGATGGAAGCAAGCACCATTTCATGCCCAACTCCGCCGCGGACTTCCGCCTGGCCAATGGCCGTCGGCAGTACCAGACGCAGTTCACCGGCCAGTACTTTCTTATCGCGCATCATATGTGGCAAATAAGATTCCGGTGCCATTTCCTGCGGACCACACACCGGCAAGCCAGCGCGTAATAACAGTGCTTTGATACGTTCAATATCTTCGGCGGAGAACTGACCGAGACGGTGCGCGGTTTCTGCCGCCATCACCATGCCGGCAGCGACGGCCTCACCGTGCAACCATACACCATAGCCCATTTCGGCTTCGATAGCATGGCCGTAAGTATGGCCCAAATTCAGCAGCGCACGCAGACCGCTTTCGCGTTCGTCAGCGGCAACGACCTCAGCCTTAAGTTCACAGCAACGGCGGATGCAATAGGCCAAAGCCTGCATGTCCAACGCCACCAGAGCATCAATATTGTTTTCCAGCCAGACAAAGAAATCGCGATCGAGAATAATCCCGTACTTGATCACTTCAGCCAAACCAGAGGAGAGCTCACGCGCCGGCAAGGTTTTCAGGCAATCCAGATCAACCACGACTGAAGCGGGTTGATAGAAGGCACCGATCATGTTTTTACCGAGCGGATGATTGACGGCGGTTTTACCGCCAACGGAAGAGTCCACCTGCGACAGCAGAGTGGTAGGGACCTGAATAAAGCGGACTCCGCGCTGATAACACGCGGCGGCAAAACCGGTTAGATCGCCTACCACGCCGCCGCCAAGGGCAATCAGTGTGGTATCGCGACCGTGCGGTTTTTCCAACAGCGCCGAGAACACCTGCTCGAGCACGGCAAGAGATTTGTACTGTTCGCCATCAGGTAAAATCACCTGATCCACCATGACGCCAGCCTGTTCCAGCACCTTCCGGACGTGGTCCAGATAGAGTGGCGCCAGGGTTTGGTTGGTGACCAGCATAACCTGCTCACCCGCCTTCAGCGGCATAAAAGAAGCCGGATCGTTGAACAATCCGGCGGCTATGGTAATCGGGTAGCTGCGCTCCCCAAGCGTTACGGTAATTCTCTCCATGTCGCGCTCAGTTCTCAGTGTGGTTTATCCCCGCTACTGCGGGGAACACAATCAGTCTTTCCGCATTTGCCGTGGCGAACACGGAAACCGCAATCAGTTGCTTTCCAGCATGTTGATAATCTGGTTGGCAACCACTTTGGCGCTTTGATCGTCGGTGCGGATGGTGACATCTGCAATTTCTTCGTATAACGGATTGCGCTCTTTCGCCAGCGCTTCAAGCACTTCACGCGGAGGAGAATCAACCTGCAGCAGCGGACGCTTTTTGTCGCGCTGGGTTCGGGCCAATTGCTTCTCGATAGTGGTTTCCAGGTACACCACTACGCCACGCGCCGACAGACGGTTACGCGTTTCACGCGATTTAACCGAACCGCCGCCGGTAGCCAGCACGATGCCTTGCTTTTCCGTCAGTTCATTAATGACTTTTTCTTCACGATCGCGGAAACCTTCTTCACCTTCCACGTCGAATACCCAGCCCACGTCAGCTCCGGTACGTCGCTCAATTTCTTGATCGGAGTCGAAAAACTCCATATTGAGTTGCTGAGCTAACTGACGGCCAATAGTGCTTTTGCCGGCACCCATAGGCCCAACCAGAAAGATATTGCGTTTCTCTGCCATGTTTTTCGGTATTACTAAGACAATTCGTTAATGTTAACCCGCCCCGCCAATCAAATCAGCGGCGGGACCTAAACTGAAACCTCATGAACGATAGTGCGAGATCAGACGGAAAATTATCTCAACACTCTTGGTAGTTTGGCAACCGAATAAATCGCAATCCACGCCGCAGGAGGGAAACCATACGTTTTTAACGGCGTCTTGGCGCTAACAAAAAAACCTCGGTGCTCAATTCGGTAACCCTTGTAAGCTAAATCGGTCGCAGCGTCAAACGCAGATGCCCCCAAGGCGATAAAAAAGTGCATCTGCTCATCAACTTTAGGTGATTTTCCACGAACCTGACACATTGCCGCTCAGGCCTTAATCAATGTCGGAGTAATGAATATCACCAGCTCACGCCGTTTATGCTGCTTGCTGCTCTGTTTGAACAAAGATCCCAGCAGTGGCACATCGCCAATACCGGGCACCTTATCTGCCCCCTGGGCGCTATGGCGCTGAAATACGCCGCCCAAAACAATGGTTTCGCCATCTTTCACCGTCACCTGGGTTTTGATCTCCTGCTTATCTATCGCCAGCGTCTCGCCTGTCGCGCGGCTGATGGAGCGCCCCGGCATGTTCTGACTGATTTGCAACGTCAGGGTAATACGGCCATTCGGCAAAATTTTTGGCGTCACCTCCATGCCCAGCACCGCCTCTTTAAATTCTATCGATGTCGCCCCGCTGGCACCGCTGTTCACCTCATAGGGAATTTCCGTCCCTTGCTTGATGCTGGCAGTCTGCAGATTAGCGGTCAGCAGGCGCGGGCTGGCGATAATTTCCACCCGGTTCTCCTGTTCCAGCGCCATCAGTTCCAGATCGAGCAAACGGCCACCGATTCGTGCCAGATGAAAACCGGCGCTGACGGCGCTACGCTCCAACGGCAACGCCACGTTGAAGCCATCCAATTGCCACGACTTTGCTGGCCGCTCGTCCGGCGCCAGCCCCCAACGCACACCAAGCTCCCGCAAGCTTTCGCTGTTAATAGTGACGATATGCGCCGCTAACTGCACCTGCGCCAATGGCACATCCATCTCCGCGATCCGCTGGGTCAATAACGCCACTATCGGTGCGGTATCGCGGAGCAGCACGGCATTGGTGCGTTTGTCCGCCACCAGGCTGCCCCGCTCACTCAACAAGGTACCGTCCTGAGCATTCAGATTCTCAGCAATCTCCGTCGCGTCGGCATGATTCAGCGGCAGGGTCACGCTGTGTAATGGCTGTTTTTGCGCTAAAGCCAGCTGTTGTCGTTGCTTTTCCTGTTCGCTTGGTTCGGGAAACACCATCATCACGTTGCCCTCCAGCGTCATAGTCAGTTTCCCCATGCGTAAAATCACGGCCAGGGCCTGCCGCCAGGGTACCTTATCCAACCGCAGCGTCAGGTTTCCCCCCACGCCTGCGGCGGTGACGACATTAAGCTGCTGATGATCCGCCAGCGCCTGCAATACCACAGCCACAGGCGCATCCTGAAACTCCAGAGAAATGGGGTCAGGCTCCTGTGCTATGCTTGCGAACGCACTCCCCCACAGCAAAACTGCAAGCCAACGACATCCTTTCATTTTTCTTCCTTATGCTTTCCCAACGCCAACACCACCCTATCCTCGGCAACCGAACAGGCCGGATTACTCTGAACCGCGCTTAACGTCACTTGCCGCTCCAGTATCTGCTCAACCTGCCAACGCCCAGCCAGTAGCGTTTGGCTGGGTTTGACTCGCAACCACTTTCCGCCCGGCGTAACTATCCAGGCAAAACGCAGCCTCTCGTGTCCGAGGGTACCTTTTAATCGCCAATTCACCGGCGACTCTGCCGCAGCAGGGCAGTCGGGGGAAGGCAGCGGTCGAAAAGGATCCCGTGGCTGTGCCAGCAGCGCCATCGGTAGCAACAACAGCCAGAACCCAAGGTTTTTATTCATAGGGGGCAACCCGCACAGCCTCAGCCACATCCTGGAAAGTGAAATGCACCGACACCCCCTCCGTCTGCGTTTCAACAGTCATCTGTTCGATGCGTAGCCTGGTAGGCAATTTTTCCAGCAGCCTTAATAAGCTGCCGTACTCAAGATGCAGCCGTAGGGCTTGCCGCGAGGCTTTTTCCTGCTGCTGCCAGCGTTGCAGCCCGGCCCCCACTTGCTGCAATACGTCCAGCAACGCTTCATTAGCCACCGGTGAGGGCTTAATCTGTTGCAGTTGTTGATTGAGAGCCTCCATTGTCGGCATCCGGGCCAATTGTGCCCACAGCGGAGACATTTGTTGCGTTAGGCGTTGCCGCTCCACCTGGGTCTGCCCCAGTTGCTGCCATTTGCCCTGTAGCAGCAGAAGGCCGAACAGCAGGATTGGGCCGCTCAACGCCAGCCACTGCATCAGCAACAGCTTCCACCCCGGCAGGTTCAAGCATCTCGTTAGCCAGCGCGGTAGAGGCTTATTCATCCCGCCCCCACTGTGCCGTCAGGGTAAATGAAAACAAACCATCCTGACGCTGCACCACCTCAGTCAGGCGGCCGTGCTGCAACAACGGCAACGCAACTAGCCGTTGTTCAAACTGAGTCACCGCCTCATAACGGCGGCTCAGGCCCCGCAGACGGATATTTTGTGGATTAGTATCCAATGCGATAAGCCACAACGCTGCGGGCAACAGGGGCGACAGCTGTTGCAGCAATTGAAGGTAACGTCGGTTGTGCACCCCATTCATGCCCTGTTGCTCCACCTGCGCGGTTAAGCTTGCCAGGCGAGCCATTGCCCGTTGCCGTTGCTGAAAAAGTTCCGTCAATTCCGTCTGCTGCCCGACCAGCGTCAAAAGTGCCAGATGCTGTTGATCCTGCTGACGGTTTAACAATCCCAAAACCCCCGTCAGCACCGCCGCAGCCAGCGCCAGTTGCAACACCAACAGGCGCAACCAGAAAGTGGCGCGCCGACGCTGAGCTCGAGTGCGCCAGGGCAAAAGATTAACCTGATACATCAGCTAGTTGTCCTCTGTGCGCAGCGCCAAACCCCCGGCTAATACAAATGCCGCCGGTATAAGGGGCTGCGGTGGACGCAGTTGACTAAAAGCGCTAAATGGAGACCAGGACAAACATCCTGGCGGAGGCAGCTCATCCAGCACGCTGCTATAGTAAATTTGCTGCGTAGCAAGTGGCGGGCAGGCGGCATGCATTGCCGCCAGCGCCTGACCCGCCTCTGTGGCCTCCACCATTGGGACAACCCCATAGGCAAAGGACGTAGAAGGTGATGCAACCCATAACCACTCCAGCTCGAGGCGATGCAGCAAACCGGTTTCGGTCGACACGCCTGCCGCTGTCGCCATCGTGCGAAGCGCGCAAGGGGTAATATCGACTACCTGCGGCTGCAAATTGGCCTGGTGCAAGCAATGCAGCCACTGTTCCACCTCTTGCTGCCGCGCAGCGGTAAGCAGCAAAGTGGCAGCGTCTGCCGGTGATGGACGGTAATCCAGAGCCAGCGACTGGCTATCCAGCGGGAACTGTTTTAATCCCTGGTTGGTGATGTATTCACCGCGAGCCGGCTCTTTCAGCCTGGCGTCCGGCAGCGGCATCTGCTGCTGTAAAACCCGTTGAGCGGGCAAAGCAATGCGTAAGGAAATATGTCTTGGTAACTGAATTCGCCATTGTCGCAGCGCCTGAATCAGCAGCTCAGGGTGTTCGAGGCAGCCTTCTCGCAACACCGGTTGCGGCAGACTGTGTTGCCACCAGTGACGCAGTTGCCAACCGTTGCGGCGGCGCTGTACCGCCAGGGCGCGAATGCAGTGACTTTGTATATCCAGCCCCACCTGCCATGCTTGAGTGAACATATTTCGCCCGATCTCCATATCGTCAGATGATAAAAGAACATATCCATGTTGCAGGCTTGCCTTTATACTACCGCGCGGTTGTTTATAAACTGCCCAAATGACATGAAAATGGGAAATCTCAGGTGAAGTTCGTAAAGTATTTACTAATCCTTGCAGTGTGTTGCATCGTATTGGGGGCAGCCTCGATCTTTGGCTTGTACAAATATGTCGAGCCACAGTTGCCTGACGTTGCGACGCTGAAAGATGTGCGGCTGCAAATACCGATGCAGGTTTACAGCGCCGACGGCGAACTGATCGCCCAATACGGTGAAAAACGCCGTATTCCGCTGAAGTTGAACCAAATTCCACCGGTTATGGTGCATGCGTTTATCGCTACCGAAGACAGCCGCTTCTATGAGCATCACGGCGTCGACCCGGTCGGTATCTTCCGTGCCGCCTCTATTGCGCTGGTCTCCGGCCATGCGTCGCAGGGGGCGAGTACCATTACCCAGCAGTTGGCGAGAAACTTCTTCTTAAGCCCGGAACGCACCCTGATGCGAAAAATCAAGGAAGCTTTCCTGGCGATTCGCATCGAACAGATGCTGAGCAAAGACGAAATTCTCGAGCTGTACCTGAACAAAATCTATCTGGGGTATCGCGCCTATGGCGTGGGTGCCGCGGCTCAGGTTTACTTCGGTAAAGACGTTAGCCAGCTCACCTTAAGCGAAATGGCGACCATCGCCGGCTTGCCGAAAGCACCGTCTACCTTCAACCCGCTTTACTCCCACGATCGCGCCGTCGCGCGCCGCAACGTGGTGCTGTCGCGCATGATGGATGAGCATTACATCACTCAGGCGCAGTACGATCAGGCCCGTAGCGAAGAACTGGTGGCCAACTACCATGCACCGGAAATCAGCTTCTCCGCCCCGTATCTCTCCGAGATGGTGCGTCAGGAAATGATCAAGCGTTATGGCGACAACGCCTATACCGACGGTTACAAGGTCTACACCACCATCACCAAAAAGCTGCAGCTGGCGGCGCAGGAGTCGGTACGCAACAACGTGCTGGCCTACGATATGCGCCACGGTTACCGCGGCCCGTCCAACGTGCTGTGGAAAGTTGGTGAAGCGGCGTGGGATCAAAAACAGATCGTCGATTCGCTGAAGAATCTGCCGAACTACGGCCCGCTGTCTCCGGCGGTGATTGTCTCGGCCAACGCCGAAGAAGCGACGGCGATGATGGCTGACGGCAGCCACATTGCACTACCGATGGCGACCATGCGTTGGGCACGTCCTTACAAATCCGATACTCAGCAGGGCCCAACGCCGAAACGCGTCACCGACGTAGTGCAGGCCGGTCAGCAAGTCTGGGTACGTAAGGTGGGCGAAAATTGGTGGCTGTCACAGGTGCCGGACGTCAACTCGGCCCTGGTGTCGATCAACCCGAATGACGGGGCCGTGAAGGCGCTGGTCGGCGGGTTCGACTTCAACCAGAGCAAGTTCAACCGCGTTACCCAGGCGCTGCGTCAGGTCGGTTCCAATATCAAACCTTTCCTGTACACCGCCGCGATGGACAAGGGCCTGACCCTGGCAACCATCCTGAATGACCTGCCGATCACCCGTTGGGATCCGGGCGCCGGTACCGACTGGCGACCGAAAAACTCACCGCCAACCTACGATGGGCCAATTCGTCTGCGTCAGGGTCTGGGACAGTCGAAGAACGTAGTGATGGTGCGTGCGATGCGTGCGATGGGCGTCGACTATGCGGCAGAATACCTGCAGCGTTTCGGCTTCCCGGCACAGAACATCGTGCACACCGAATCGCTGGCGTTAGGCTCCGCGTCGTTCACCCCTATGCAACTGGTGCGCGGCTATGCGGTTCTGGCCAACGGCGGTTACCTGGTGGATCCGTACTTTATCACCAAGATTGAAGACGATAGCGGCAACACGGTGTTCGAAACCAAGCCGAAGATTGTCTGCAGCAGCTGTAACCTGCCGGTGATCTACGGTGATACCCACCGTTCCGCCGTACTTTCTGAAGACAATATTGAAAATGTCGCTACGTCGCAGGAAGGCAAGAATGGCAGCGTGCCGATGCCGCAACTGGAGCAGGTGACTCCGGCTCAGGTGCTCCAGGATGGCGATCAGCAGTATGCGCCACACGTGATCAGCACCCCGCTGGCGTTCCTGATGCATGACGCGCTGAACAGTAACATCTTCGGCGAACCGGGCTGGATGGGCACCGCATGGCGTGCGGGCCGTGATCTGAAGCGTCGTGATATCGGCGGCAAAACCGGTACCACCAACAGCTCGAAAGATGCCTGGTTCTCCGGCTATGGCCCGGATACCGTGACCTCGGTATGGATTGGCTTTGATGACCATCGCCGTGATCTTGGCCGCGCTACGGCTTCAGGCGCGATACCGGATCAGGTTTCCGGCGGCGAAGGCGGTGCGAAGAGTGCACAGCCGGCATGGGACGACTTTATGAAAACCGCGCTGGAAGGCATTCCGGAGCAGAAGGTCACTCCACCACCGGGCATCATCAGCGTCACCATCGACAAGAGCAGCGGCAAGCTTTCTGGCGGCGGCGGCGGCAGTCGCTCCGAGTACTTCATCGAAGGGACTCAGCCAACGGACTACCCATCGCGAGATACCGGCACGACGTTGACGGATCCCGGCGGCGAGAGCCACGAGCTGTTCTAACAAAAAAAGGGCCAGAGAAATCTGGCCCTTTTTTTTATCTAGCAATCAACGATTAACGTGAACCGCGTAAAAATGCCTCGGTCAGGAACAGCGCACTGACATTGCGCGCCTCACGGAAATCCGGTTCGGCCAGCAACGCCATCATATCGGCAATCGGCCAGCGAACCTGCGGCAAGGGCTCCGGCTCATCCCCTTCCAGACTCTGCGGGTAGAGATCGTGCGCCAGCACGATATTCATTTTGCTGGAAAAGTACGAAGGCGCCATCGTCAGCTTGCTGAGGAAATCAAAACGTTTGGCGCCAAACCCCACCTCTTCCATCAGCTCACGGTTGGCCGCCTCCAACACACCCTCACCGGGATCGATCAACCCCTTGGGGAACCCCAGCTCATAAGATTCGGTACCCACCGCATATTCACGGATCAGCAGCAAGTCATCGCCAATCACCGGCACAATCATCACGGCCTCACGGTCCGAGGGCCGCATCCGCTCATACACCCGCCGTACACCGTTACTGAACTCCAGATCGACGGACTCAACGTTAAATAAACGCGAACGTGCGACCGTTTCAACTTTCAGAATTTTAGGTTTTTGCAGGTGTTTATCCATGATTGCCTCAAATGAGTTATCCGGCGGCAGGCCACAACATCAGGCGTGATGACGCAGATAACCAGAATAATGATTGGCGTGACGCGCAGTTCACTTACGCTCAAACGCTGACCAAAACCGATCTTGATCACATTGTGCGTTAATGAGAACCTTTGCCGCAACGAGCACAAGCAGTAATTTACTTTTTTTTAACAACTGTAGCCAGCACCTGCCGATTTTCTGTCTTTCTCGGGTAAAAAAGAGTGCATTAAAATAAGATAATGCCGATACCGATAGAAGAGCCCGATTGCTATCATCACGCAGGTAAGACATGGCGATAAAACGGGCAGTTATTATCAATAAATGAGATCCCGGCGGAGAATCTTTCCTCCCGTCACTGTTCAGGGTGTCTCTTGGTGATTTGACTGCGTATAATGCGCCACGATTCATCAGGTTGGTGAGGTTCACGGGTCCAAGATGGGGATAGCATGAGCACAATAGTGTTGATATTGGCCTTAGTGCTTGCCTGCCTGATTGCCGCTGGCCTGTATCTCTGGTTTAAAGCCCGCAATCAGCCGCTGCTCACGCGCGCGTTGCCCTTTATCAAACCCACACACCGTAAACTGACCGGCGAAGAGCGCGCCGCCGTCGAGCATTATCTCGGCCAGCAAAATAAGCTGAGCAACAAACTGTTGCCCGGTAACGGCTCATTGCCTTCCGCCAAGCTGGCGCTGACCCCGCAAAGCGATAACGTCTACCCCATTACCCACGCCATTACCCGCTACGGGCTGGCCAGCGATGACCCCAACAAGTGGCGCTATTATCTGGACGCCGAAGAGGTGCATCTGCCACCGTTCTGGGAACAGTACATCAGCGCCGATAACCATGTGGAAGTGATCAGAACCCAGACGTTACCACTGGTCATCTCCCTCAACGGGCATTCGCTGAAAGACCATATTCACGATCGGCCGCAACCGCCGGTAGTGAAAGCAGCCCCGAGCCAAAATGCCTCCATTCGCAAGGAAGAGAGCGAGCATGTCGAGCTGGTGAATATCCGCAAGGAAACACCGGAAGAACATGCGCTAACTCGCCCGAACGGCATCAAGGAAGCCGCCGTTATCTCGGCTGCCCTGCTGCTGCTGTTCTTCAGCCTGATAAGCCCGGTGGTGGTCATTCCCTGGATGATAGTGGTCGCCGTGCTGATGATCGCCTGGGGTTGCTGGAATCTGTTCCGTCGGCCGACATCACGCGAACTGAAAGAAGTGCACTGCCTGCGTGGCACCCCCAAGCGTTGGGGGCTGTTTGGCGAATCTAATCAGGGGCAGATCAGCAATATCTCTCTCGGCATCATCGATCTGATTTATCCGCCGCACTGGCAGCCTTATATCACCCAGGATCTGGGCAAGACCACCGACGTGGATATCTACCTTAACCGCCAGGTGTTGCGCCAGGGACGCTTCCTTTCTCTGCATGATGAGGTGAAAAACTTCCCGTTGCAGCAGTGGGGCAGAAACGCGGTGCTGATGGCCAGTTCGTTTTTGGTGCTGGTGCTGCTGCTGACCTATATTCCGCTAAGCCTGCCGCTTAAGCTGAGCATGGCCTGGCTGCAGGGCGCGCAAAAAATCGAAGTGACCAACGTTCAGGCTCTCGAAGGCGCCACCTTGCGCATCGGCGATACCCTGAAAGCTCAAGGCAACGGTATGTGTTATGTGCCGCCACCGGTCAGCGGTTCGCACACCTCCAACTTTATGCCTTTCGACTGCTCAGGCATTTACTGGAACAACGCAGCCCCCCTGCCGCAGCCGGAATCAGACGTCATCGACAAAGCTTCAGCGTTGCTGGCGACGGTCAATACTCAGTTGCATCCCGATGGTACCGATCAGAAACTCAACCCGCAGCTTGCCAGCGCGATTGAAAAATCCGGCATGATCCTATTGGATGATTTTTCCGATATCGTGCTGAAAACGCAGGATCTTTGCCAGGCGGACAACGACTGCGTTCGGCTGAAAAACGCCCTGGTGAACCTGGGTAACGTCAAAAACTGGGCTACCCTGGTGAAACGCGCCAAGTCGGGCGCTTTGCAGGGGGTCAACGTGTTGCTGCGCCCGGTGAGTGCCGAATCGCTGGAAAGCCTGACCAAGGTTGCAGCATCGTCGTTTGTCTACAGCGAAACCCGGCAGGCCGCCGCCGCGCTCAACAGCCCTCCACCTGGCGGGTTCCTGATCAGCAGCGATGAAGGCAAACAGCTGGTCAATCACCCACAGCCTGCGGTCCCCTTAAACGAGTACAACGCGCTCGATCAATGGAATGAACTGCAACGTCTGGCCAGCATGCTGCTGCATACGCCGTTTGAAGCTCAGGGCGTGATCACCAGTATCAGCGTCGACGCCAACGGTACACGCCATATTGCGCTGCACAGCGAGCCAGATATCATCACCCTGTGGCGCTATCTCGGTACCAGCCTGCTGCTGCTGACGGTCGCCGTCGTTCTGGGTTACAACACCTGGCGACTGGTGCAGCGCCGCCGCATCAACCAGCACCGAACCGCCGATATCCAGCGCTATTACGAAAGCTGCTTTAACCCGCAGCTCTCCCCGATGTCATTGCGGCCAATGCCCTGAGTCGTTCGCAGGCCTGCTTCCTGTCATCCGCTTATGCTACGCTAACGCTATTCCCCTTATCCTGCGGACCCCCGACGGTTCGCCTATGGAGTTTTCATGGTTCCCGAGTTTGACTGGCGTGAAATTGATACCGTGCTGCTGGATATGGACGGTACCCTGCTCGATCTGGAGTTCGACAGCCACTTTTGGCTCAGCCTGGTGCCACAAGCCCTGAGCGAGCAGCGTGCTATTCCCTTCGACGAAGCGCGTAAAATCATTCACCAGGAATATTTGGCGGTGCAGCACACCATGAACTGGTACTGCTTCGACTACTGGAGCGAACGACTGGATCTTGATATTTACCGCATGACCACTGAGGTTGGCAGCCGAGCCCGCCTGCGTGAGGATACCGAGCCCTTTTTGCAGGCATTGCGAGCCGCAGGTCACCGGACTATCCTGTTGACCAACGCCCATCCGCACAGCCTGGCGGTAAAAATTGAGCATACCGGTTTGGATCGCCACCTTGATTTATTACTTTCTACCCACACATTTGGTTATCCGAAAGAAGATCAGCGTTTGTGGCAGGCCGTGCAGCAACACACCGGATTTGATCCGCAACGCACCCTGTTCGTCGACGACGGTGAACCTATTCTGGATGCTGCCCGCACCTTCGGTATTCGCTATTGCCTGGGCGTGCAGAATCCGGACTCCAGCATGGCGGAGAAAACCTTTCGACACTACCCGGCAATGCGCGACTACCGCCTGTTGATACCGGCGTTAGCCAAGGGGGAGCAATGAAAGATAAGGAAACACGGGACGACGCGGTCCGGCTGGATAAGTGGCTTTGGGCGGCTCGTTTCTACAAAACCCGCGCGTTGGCGCGGGACATGATCGACGGCGGCAAGGTGCACTATAACGGACAGCGCGGTAAGCCGAGCAAGAATGTCGAGCTCAATGCCGAGATCAAGCTGCGTCAGGGTAACGATGAACGCACGGTGATCGTTCTGGCTCTGGCCAGCCAACGGCGCGGCGCCGACGAGGCGCAGCAGATGTATCAGGAAACCGAAGCCAGCATCGCCAATCGAGAGAAAGTGGCGCTCGCACGCAAGATGAATGCGCTGACCATGCCGCATCCGGACCGCCGTCCGGACAAGAAAGAGCGGCGCGACCTGATTAAATTTAAATTTGGTGAGCAGGAATAACCCCTCGCCGCAATGAGAGAAAACTATGTCTAACCATGACCAATTGCACCGTTACCTGTTTGAAAACTACGCGGTGCGCGGTGAGCTGGTTACCGTCAGCGAAACCTATCAGCAGGTCCTGAACAACCATGATTATCCGGCGCCGGTTAAAAAACTGCTGGGTGAACTGCTGGTGGCCACCAGCCTGCTGACCGCAACCTTGAAGTTCGACGGCGATATCACCGTACAATTACAGGGTGATGGCCCGCTGAAGCTGGCCGTGATTAACGGCAACAACCGCCAGGAAATGCGTGGCGTAGCGCGCGTACAGAGCGAAATCGCCGATGACAGCACGCTGCATCAGTTGATCGGCAACGGCGTCATGGTGATCACCATCGCGCCAACCGAAGGCGAGCGCTATCAGGGCGTAGTGGCACTGGAAGGCGAAACGCTGGCCGAATGCCTTGAGGCTTACTTCCGCCAGTCCGAACAGCTGCCAACCCGTCTGTTCATTCGCACCGGCGAGTTCGAAGGCCAACCGGCCGCGGGCGGTATGTTGCTGCAGGTGCTGCCGGCACAGGACGGCAATGCCGATGATTTCGATCATCTGGTACAACTGACCAACACGGTGAAAAGCGAAGAGCTGTTCAGCCTGCCGGCCAATGAAGTGCTGTATCGCCTGTATCACCAGGAAGAAGTCACTCTGTATGAACCACAGGACGTGATCTTCCGTTGCACCTGTTCACGTCAGCGCTGCGCTGATGCGTTGGTCACCTTGCCAACCGACGAAGTGGCCCAAATGCTGGAGCAGGATGGCAATATCGATATGCACTGCGATTACTGCGGCAATCACTATGTGTTTGACGCCGTAGACGTTGCCGCCTTGTACACTGGTAACACCGGTGACAGCGATCAGTTGCACTAAGTAGCACCCCATATCGGCGGGCGCGCACTGCGCCCGCTCATTCACCTCGTTTGCACGTTTGCTTTTTTCCGTGTGCTATCTCTCAGATCGTAACGAAAAACCGACTAAAACGTTAAATATTTGATACCTATCGCGGTTACTCGCTGCTGAATCCCTACAATTGGCGCCAGAAATTCTGTGACCAAGGAGTAGTGACATGCGTGTTAAAGGTATAACCCCTCAGGATCTGGCCGCTTATGGGATTCATAACGTCGGCGAAATCGTTCACAACCCGAGTTATGACTTGCTGTTCAAGGAAGAAACAGACCCATCTCTGGAAGGTTATGAGCGTGGGGTCGTAACCAAGCTGGGTGCTGTATCCGTCGACACCGGTATTTTTACCGGCCGTTCCCCGAAAGATAAGTACATCGTCCGTGACGACATCACCCGCGACACCGTCTGGTGGGCCGATCAGGGTAAAGGCAAAAACGACAACAAACCCCTCAGTCCGGAAATTTGGGCTGACCTGAAACAGCTGGTCACCACGCAGCTCTCCGGCAAACGCCTGTTTGTGGTGGATACCTTCTGCGGCGCCAACGCCGACTCACGCTTGAAAGTCCGCTTTATCACCGAGGTGGCCTGGCAGGCGCACTTCGTCAAAAACATGTTCATTCGCCCGACGGAAGAAGAACTGCAGGATTTCGAACCGGACTTCGTGGTGATGAACGGCGCCAAATGCACTAACCCGAACTGGCAGCAACAGGGCCTGAACTCGGAAAACTTTGTCGCTTTCAACCTGACCGAACGCATGCAGCTGATTGGTGGCACCTGGTACGGCGGCGAAATGAAAAAGGGTATGTTCTCCATGATGAACTACCTGCTGCCGCTGAAAGGCATCGCTTCCATGCACTGCTCGGCTAACGTGGGTGAAAAAGGCGACGTGGCGGTGTTCTTCGGCCTATCCGGCACCGGCAAAACCACCCTGTCTACCGATCCAAAACGCCAGCTGATTGGCGATGACGAACACGGCTGGGATGACGACGGCGTGTTCAACTTCGAAGGCGGCTGCTACGCCAAAACCATCAAGCTGTCCGAAGAAGCCGAGCCGGATATCTATCACGCCATCAAACGCGATGCGCTGCTGGAAAACGTCACGGTGCTGGCCGACGGTACGATTGATTTCAACGACGGCTCGAAAACCGAAAACACCCGTGTTTCCTACCCGATCTATCACATCCAGAACATCGTCAAGCCGGTTTCCAAGGCCGGCCACGCCACCAAGGTGATTTTCCTGACTGCGGACGCCTTCGGCGTGTTGCCACCGGTTTCTCGCCTGACCGCCAACCAGACCCAGTACCACTTCCTGTCCGGCTTTACCGCCAAGCTGGCCGGTACCGAGCGCGGCGTGACCGAGCCGACCCCAACCTTCTCCGCCTGCTTCGGCGCAGCCTTCCTGTCGCTGCACCCAACGCAATACGCCGAAGTCCTGGTGAAGCGCATGCAGGCTGCGGGTGCCCAGGCCTACCTGGTCAACACCGGCTGGAACGGCACCGGTAAACGCATTTCGATCAAAGATACTCGCGGTATTATCGATGCGATCCTCAGCGGTGAAATCGATAAGGCAGAAACCATTACCCTGCCTATCTTCGATCTGGCGATGCCAACCTCACTGCCGGGCGTCAACCCGGATATCCTGGATCCGCGCGCCACTTACGCCAGCATTGAGCAATGGCAAGAGAAGGCACAGGATCTGGCCGAGCGTTTTGTCACCAACTTTGACAAATACACCGACACTCCAGCGGGTGCAGCGCTGGTCAGCGCCGGTCCAAAACTGTAATAGCTTCCTTTTACAGCTTCAGCTAAGGCGTGGATATCACGCCTTTTTTTATTTTTATCGGTTGTTTTTTTGATCGGCACAACGAGATAATAATGCAGTGCAATCATTGATAGCAACGGAGGTTTCAATGGCTACCATAACCGTCAGAAATCTGGACGACGAAGTAAAGGAGTTGCTGCGCGTCTCGGCAGCAAAAAATGGCCATTCCATGGAGGAGGAAGCTCGCATGATTTTGAAACAGGCATTATTGAAAAAACCGCCGCGTTATGGGTTAGGCACCTGGATGCATCAACACTTTGCCGAGTTGGGCGGGGTTGAATTGGAGATCCCACCGCGCGATGCCACGCCGCCGCGTATTGTCACCTGTGACGACGACGATGACCAATTATGATTATTCTCGATACCAACGTGGTTTCAGAAACGTTGCGCCCTAACCCGCACTATAACGTCATCAGATGGCTGAATGAAAAAGACAATGATGAGCTTTATCTGAGTGCGATAGTTCTCGCCGAGTTGTTCAGTGGAGTTGCCTGTATGCCTGATGGGAAACGGCAGCGCGAATTCAAACACAAGCTAGCGGAGGCAGTGCAGATTAGATTTGATGAGCAAACCCTGCCATTTGATACACTCTGCGCACTGCAATACGCGGAACTTATGGAGAAAAATCAGCGTCAGGGCCGGTTAATGGGCATCACCGATACCCAAATAGCCGCCACCTGCCTGCATTACGGTGCCACCCTGGCCACGCGCAATACCCAAGACTTTATCCATTGCGGCATTGAGTTAATCGATCCCTGGCAGGCCACGACGGGCCGGCGTCTGCATGAAGAGGCAGCGGAATACTACGTGATGAGCAGGAAGTCCTGACGGGGGCGCAAACTGCGGCCCCCAGACAAAAAGATTACGCGCTGTCCTTCGGGTTCTGATGCCCATTGCCCGACTCTTTTTTCTCCATCGGTAACGGAATATAAGCCCGAATCAACAGCCCACCGCGTTCGCTGGTGCCGATATCCAGTGCGCCATGATGCCCATCGATAATACGCTGTACGATAGCCAGGCCCAACCCGGTCCCGCTGGTACTGCGCGCGCTGTCACCACGAACAAATGGCTGCAACAGATGCTTCAGCTCTTCCGGTTTAATGCCCGGGCCGTCGTCTTCCACCTGGAACCAGCCGCGCTGCAGCTCACGGCCGCTGCTGACTTTGATCCAACCGTTGCCGTAACGCGCCGCATTCACCACCATATTCACTGCCGCACGCTTGATCGACAACGGATGCACATTCATCATCAGTTCGCCCGGCGCCAAAGCGGTTTCAATCACCCGCTCATAGCCACTCTCGGCAGCCACCACTTCGCCCAGAATGCTATTCAAATCGCTGATTTCTGTCTGCATCTCCTGGCCGGTGCGCAGATAATCAATAAACTGCTCAATGATGTCGTTGCACTCTTCAATATCTTTATTGATCGACTCCGCCAGGTAGCCGTCTTCGGCACTCATCATCTCGGTCGCCAGACGGATACGCGTCAGTGGCGTACGCAGGTCGTGGCTCACCCCGGCCATCAGCAATGTGCGGTCGTCCGCCAGCTGCTTGACGCCCGACGCCATCTGATTAAAGGCCCGCGTTACCGAACGGACTTCCGATGCGCCATACTCACGCAGCGGCGGTGGAATGATGCCCTTACCCACCTGCAAAGCGGCGTGCTCAAGCTCCACCAGCGGGCGGTTCTGAATACGGATAAACAGCCAGGCGCCACCTATCGCCAACAGCATAATCGCCAGGGTATAGCGGAACAGCGGCGAGAAATCGCCCTGGTGAATTTCAGTCAGTGGAACACGCACCCAGATATCCGGCTGCAGCCAGGTTTTCAGCCACACCACCGGTGAGTTTTTGTTTACTTCCACCCGCACGTCGGTTGGCCCGCCGAGCTGCTGCGCCATCTGCTGGCTGAGGAATTGGTAGTGCTGCGCCCAGCGCAGACCGCTCTCTTCCGCCGCAGAATTGGTGTAGAGAGAAATGCCCAGTTCGCGATAGATTTCGCGACGGAACGCCGGCGGTACTTCCAGCAAAGTACCATCCTCCAGCTGCAGCCGGTCGGTCATCAGCATACGAACTTCGTAGGCCAATACCTTATTGAACTGCTGCAGGCTGGGCAGGATGGCGAAGTTCAGCACCACCAGATAGGTCGTCACCAGGCTGACGAACAGCAAGGTGACGATCAATAGCAGGGTTCGGGCAAACGAGCTACGCGGTGAAAAGCGCAATCGTCTCATGCCTTGCTGCCGTCCGGGACGAAGACGTAGCCAAGACCCCAAACGGTCTGGATGTAGCGTGGATGCGCAGGATCTTCCTCAACCATGCGACGCAAACGAGAAATTTGCACGTCGATGGAGCGTTCCATGGCGCTGTATTCACGGCCGCGGGCCAGGTTCATCAGCTTGTCGCGCGAAAGCGGTTCGCGTGGATGGCTCACCAGCGCCTTCAGCACCGCAAACTCACCGCTGGTCAACGGCATAGGCTCGTCTTCGCGGAACATTTCACGGGTGCCGAGGTTCAGTTTGAATTTACCAAAGGCGATCACCGCCTCTTCCTGTGAAGGAGCGCCCGGCAGTTCATTGGCCTGACGGCGCAACACCGCACGGATGCGGGCCAGCAGTTCACGCGGGTTGAAAGGTTTTGGGATGTAATCGTCAGCGCCGATTTCCAGGCCAACGATACGGTCGACTTCTTCACCTTTGGCGGTCACCATAATGATCGGCATAGGGTTGCTTTGGCTGCGCAGACGGCGGCAGATGGAAAGACCATCTTCGCCCGGCAACATCAGGTCAAGCACCATCAGGTGGAATGATTCACGAGTCAGCAAGCGATCCATTTGCTCAGCGTTGGCTACGCTGCGAACCTGAAAACCCTGTTCGGTTAAATAACGCTCTAAAAGCGCACGCAGGCGCATGTCATCATCGACGACCAGAATCTTATGATTCTCTTGCATTGTATTACTCCCAAAGGCTTTATTGCCTGACGTGAATATTGTTAAAAAACCCTGTCATTTCGGACAGCGTTTAATGGTATATATTCTAGACGAAATTGTTACAAAGCTTATTCTTTTGCCCATTTATCAACAATTTTCATCAAAATGCCCGCGACGATTCGCCAAAATCACGATGCGCATAGGTTAAATTTAGAAGCACTGCGTCTTTTGGCTGGCGGCATACCCGACGGCTGATTCGGCAGTGTAACTCAGCCGGGGCGATAAGAAACGCCAGCACCGGCAATTTTGCGCGTGGCCGATGATTAACGCTCATTGGATTGTGCAACAGCAGCCTACAGCCCGATGCGAGTTTATGCGACACTTTGCCAACGCAATGACGTCCTTCCCTTTGATATGTCCCTAAAGGCGGAACCACGATGAGAACGCAGCTGATAACCCGCGAAGGTTACGACAAGCTAAAGCAGGAATTAGACTTTCTCTGGCGCGAAGATCGGCCAGAGGTCACCAAAAAAGTGACCTGGGCAGCCAGCCTCGGCGACAGAAGTGAAAATGCCGATTATCAGTACAACAAAAAACGGCTGCGGGAAATCGATCGCCGCGTACGCTACCTGACCAAATGCCTCGAGCAATTAAAGATTGTCGATTACTCCCCGCAGCAGGAAGGCAAAGTGTTTTTCGGTGCCTGGGTGGTAGTGGAAAACGAGGACGGCGACACTAAACGCTTTCGCATCGTCGGCTATGACGAGATTTTTGGCCGCCGAGACTACATCTCCATCGATTCGCCCATGGCCCGCGCGCTGCTTAAAAAAGAAGTGGGTGATGCCGCCACCGTTAATACGCCAGTCGGCGATGCCCTGTGGTACGTGAATGAGATCGAGTACCTAAAATAAGATTTCAGTTTTTTCCGAGCGACCGCCCGCCGCCGCAGTACAGGCCGCTTTACGCGCTATGACTGTCGAGAGGCGGCCCGCTCCACTGGCATTTTCCCCGCGCAATCCGTATAACTGTCCCCCTGTTTACCAACCGTTCTCAACAGATACCAGACTTATGAATGACCCACTGAGCCGCATTATTGCAACAGAACTGCAGGCCCGGCCGGAGCAAGTTGACTCCGCCATCCGTCTGCTGGATGAAGGTAATACCGTGCCCTTTATTGCACGCTATCGTAAGGAAGTCACCGGGGGTCTGGACGATACCCAACTGCGCCAGCTGGAAACCCGCCTGGGTTATCTGCGTGAACTGGAAGACCGCCGTCAGACCATCCTTAAATCGATCGACGAGCAGGGCAAACTGACCGAACAGCTGGCGACGGCGATCACCGCCACGCAAAGCAAAACCGAACTCGAAGACCTCTACCTGCCTTACAAACCGAAGCGCCGCACCCGCGGCCAGATCGCGATTGAAGCCGGTCTGGAGCCTCTGGCGGACACGCTGTGGCAGGATCCTCAGCAGCAACCTGAACAGTTGGCCGAAGGTTACGTTAATGCAGACAAGGGCGTAGCGGACGTAAAAGCCGCCCTCGACGGCGCGCGTTATATCCTGATGGAGCGCTTCGCCGAAGACGCCGCATTACTGGCCAAGGTCCGTAACTACCTGTGGAAACATGCGCACCTGGTGTCCAAAGTGGTGGAAGGCAAGGAAGAAGCCGGGGCCAAGTTCCGCGACTATTTCGATCATCATGAACCCATTGCCCAGGTGCCATCGCACCGTGCGCTGGCCATGTTCCGCGGCCGTAACGAAGGTGTACTGCAGCTGGCGCTGAATGCCGATCCGCAGTTTGAAGAAGCCCCACGCGAGAGCCAGGCGGAGCAGATCATCATCAGCCACCTGGATCTGCGCCTGAATGATGCTCCGGCGGACGCCTGGCGCAAAGCGGTGGTCAACTGGACCTGGCGTATCAAGGTGCTGCTGCATCTGGAAACCGAACTGATGAGCACGGTGCGCGAACGCGCGGAAGACGAAGCGATCAACGTCTTTGCCCGTAACATGCATGACCTGCTGATGGCGGCCCCGGCCGGTATGCGCGCCACCATGGGGCTGGATCCGGGCCTGCGTACCGGGGTCAAAGTGGCGGTAGTCGATGCTACCGGCAAGCTGGTCGCCACCGACACTGTGTACCCGCACACCGGTCAGGCTGCTAAAGCCGCCGCCATCGTCGCCGCACTGTGCATCAAGCATAAAGTGGAGCTGGTCGCCATCGGCAACGGCACCGCATCGCGCGAGACCGAACGTTTTTACCTCGACCTGCAACAGCAGTTCAGCGAAGTCAAAGCGCAGAAGGTGATCGTCAGCGAAGCCGGCGCTTCGGTGTACTCCGCTTCCGAACTGGCGGCGCTGGAATTCCCTAACCTCGACGTCTCGCTGCGCGGTGCGGTATCCATCGCACGTCGTCTGCAGGATCCGCTGGCCGAGCTGGTCAAAATCGATCCGAAATCCATCGGCGTCGGCCAGTATCAGCATGACGTCAGCCAAAGCCAACTGGCGAAAAAGCTCGATTCCGTGGTCGAAGACTGCGTGAACGCCGTCGGTGTGGATCTGAATACCGCCTCGGTGCCGCTGCTGACCCGCGTAGCCGGCCTGACGCGCATGATGGCGCAGAATATTGTCACCTGGCGTGACGAAAACGGCCGCTTCAGCAACCGCGAACAGCTGCTGAAAGTCAGTCGCTTGGGGCCGAAAGCCTTTGAACAGTGCGCCGGCTTCTTGCGTATCAACCACGGCGACAACCCACTGGACGCCTCGACCGTTCACCCGGAAACCTACCCGGTGGTCGAACGCATTCTGGCCGCAACTCATCAGGCTCTGCAGGATCTGATGGGCAACCCGGCGGCGGTGCGCAGCCTGAAGGCCAGCGACTTTACCGACGAGAAGTTCGGTGTGCCGACGGTGACCGACATCCTGAAGGAGCTGGAGAAGCCGGGCCGCGATCCGCGTCCGGAATTCAAAACCGCAACCTTTGCCGAAGGGGTGGAAACCCTCAACGACCTGCAGCCGGGAATGATCCTGGAAGGTTCGGTCACCAACGTCACCAACTTCGGTGCCTTTGTTGATATCGGCGTGCATCAGGATGGGTTGGTGCATATCTCCTCGCTGGCGGACAAGTTTGTCGAAGATCCGCACACCGTGGTGAAAGCCGGTGACATCGTCAAAGTGAAGGTGATGGAAGTGGACCTGCAACGTAAACGCATTGCATTGAGCATGCGTCTGGACGAGCAACCGGGTGAAGGTTCCCCACGGCGCGGTGGCAATTCAGCACCGGCCAAGGACAACACCTCGCGACCGCAGGCCAATAAGTCCAAACCACGTGGCGCTAACACCTCGGCAGGCAACAGCGCCATGGGTGACGCACTGGCGGCGGCCTTTGGCAGAAAGTCGTAGTCAGGCGGCCAGCAGAAAACGCATGAGGCACAGGGAGGGGGTTAACCCCTCCCTTTTCCGCTAAATACCCTCATCATTTTTTGACCCGCCTCAATAAACCCGCATTTTTATTCGCTGCCGCCGACAGCCCTGATAATTCCGGTTTTAAGCCTGAAAGCCACGCTAAATAGCCATTTATTAACATCTCTATTAACATTAAATTCTCATTCCGGTATTTCTCAGCGAAACACAAATGCTTAGCGCTCGTATTCAGCCGGCAATATGTTGCCTAATAAATACCGATATTGACGTCACCGAATCAAAGCTGTCGAATCTGTCACTACTTTTTTCAAACCGGAAAAATTCACTACAAATACGTAACTGATTTAACTCACCATTCGCATTTGCACCCCACCAGGCTGGGTGATAAAAATAGCGCTGTCAGGCAATTGCATTCTCTAAATGTGATCGCCACAACCTTTGGTTACCAATACCCCTATTTTTTGTATTGAATACGATAATTATTCTCACTATTATTATTTTGCGTGTTCACTGCATTGCCTCATGGATTGAAAGCGTCGGCAGCCCGTGGTTTTTATCTCGGGACTGCCATTGGAACGTTCTTTTATCATCACCAGCCCAATAGCCTGGGCTTAGAGAAGGTTACATGCATCTTCTGCCTAAACGGTCTTATAAGATCGCCGGCTTCGCCAATGAAATCGGCCCGGCTTATCGCCAAAAACTTTTATCCCTCGGCATGCTGCCGGGCTCGTCTTTTGAAGTGGTACGCGTCGCACCATTGGGTGATCCCATAGAAATAAAAACCCGCCGCGTCAGCCTGGTGCTGCGCAGGAAAGATCTGGCCCTGATCCTGCTCGACGGCTAGTCCTGAGCCGCCTTGCTTTGGCCATGCATCTTGCCTGGCCCAACTTCCATTGACTGATATCACGCTAAATTATGAAAAAACTCACTATTGGCTTAATAGGCAACCCCAACTCCGGCAAAACTACGCTGTTCAACCAGCTGACCGGGGCACGCCAGCGGGTCGGTAACTGGGCGGGCGTGACGGTAGAACGCAAAGAAGGCCTGTTCACCACGCCGCAATCACAGGTCAAACTGGTCGATCTGCCCGGCACCTACTCCCTGACCACCATCTCGGAGCAAACCTCACTCGACGAACAAATTGCCTGCCACTACATTCTGAGCGGCGACGCCGATCTGCTGATCAACGTGGTCGATGCTTCCAATCTGGAACGTAATCTATACCTGACGCTGCAACTGCTGGAACTGGGCATCCCCTGCATTGTCGCGCTGAATATGTTGGATATCGCCAAAAGCCAAAAAATTAATATCGATATCGCGGCACTGTCGGCGCGTCTCGGCTGTCCGGTGGTGCCGATGGTATCCACCAAAGCCGACGGCATTGGCGTGCTGAAGCAGATGATCGACAACCATCAGTTCAACGAATTAAAAGCGCTGGTGAACTACCCGCCGCTGCTGCTCAAGGAAATGACCACGCTGAGCGACGCCATGCCGCAGACCCTGCCAAGCGAACAACGTCGCTGGCTGGCGCTGCAGATGCTGGAAGGCGATATCTACAGCCACCAGCTTGCCGGCCCTGCGGCGGCCCTGCTGCCGGCGGCCAAACAGGCGCTGCAGCGGCAACAGCAGGAAGATCCTGCATTGGTGATTGCCGATGCGCGTTATCAGTCAATCGCCACCCTGTGCGATGCCGTGAGCAATTCACAACAGGCCATGCCGAACCGTCTGACCGAAGCGCTGGATAAAGTGATCCTCAACCGCTGGTTAGGGGTGCCCATCTTCCTGCTGGTGATGTATTTGATGTTCCTGCTAGCCATCAACCTCGGCGGCGCACTGCAGCCGATCTTCGATATCGGGTCGGCGGCAATCTTTATTCAGGGTATTCAATGGCTGGGCTATACCCTGCACTTCCCTGAATGGTTGACCATTTTCCTGGCTCAGGGGGTCGGTGGTGGTATCAACACCGTGCTGCCGCTGGTGCCGCAAATCGGCATGATGTACCTGTTCCTGTCGTTCCTCGAAGACTCCGGCTATATGGCGCGTGCGGCATTCGTGATGGACCGCCTGATGCAGGCGCTCGGTTTGCCCGGCAAATCCTTCGTGCCGCTGATCGTCGGCTTCGGCTGTAACGTGCCTTCGATCATGGGCGCACGTACGCTGGATGCGCAGCGCGAACGCCTGATTACCATCATGATGGCGCCCTTCATGTCCTGCGGGGCTCGGCTGGCGATCTTCGCCGTGTTTGCCGCTGCTTTCTTTGGCCAGGACGGCGCAGGCGTGGTGTTCTCTTTGTATATGCTGGGTATTGTGGTGGCAATCCTCACCGGTCTGGTATTGAAGTACACCATCATGCGCGGTGAAGCTTCCCCCTTCGTGATGGAGCTGCCGGTTTACCACGTGCCACACCTGAAAAGCCTGCTGCTGCAAACCTGGCAGCGCCTGAAAGGCTTTGTGCTGCGTGCCGGTAAGGTGATTGTGGTTGCCAGCATCTTTATTGGCGGCCTGAACAGCTTTTCGTTCAGCGGCAAGCCGGTAGATAACATTAATGACTCGGCGCTGGCGTCGGTGTCCAAAGTATTGACGCCGCTGCTGAAACCGATGGGCGTGCACAGTGACAACTGGCAGGCTACCGTCGGCCTGGTGACCGGGGCCATGGCGAAAGAAGTGGTGGTCGGTACGCTAAATACCCTGTACACCGCCGAACATATCAACAGTACCGAATTTGATGCCGCCAACTTTAACCTGCTGGATGAACTGGGTGGCGCATTGGACACCACCTGGCAAGGGCTGAAAGACACCTTCAGCCTGAGCGTACTGTCCAACCCGATTGAGGCCAGCAAGGGCGATGGGGAAATGGACGTCGGCTCAATGGGCGTTATGAGCAGCAAATTCGGCTCCGGGGTTTCCGCCTACAGCTACCTGATCTTTGTTTTGCTGTACGTCCCTTGCGTCTCGGTGATGGGGGCAATTGCCCGCGAATCCAGCCGCGGCTGGATGACCTTCTCCATTCTCTGGGGGCTGAACGTCGCCTACTCGCTGGCCACGCTGTTTTATCAGATTGCCACCTTCAGCCAGCATCCGCAGTACAGTCTGGCGGCGATCGCCATCGTGGTGTTGTTCAATCTGCTGATTCTGTTCGGCCTGCGCCGGGCACGTAGTCGGGTCACGGTACGCCTGAGCAACGCCACCCCGGCAGCCTGCTGTCAGGGCGCCAAGGGCAACTGCCACTGATGGCCGGCCTGCTGCAGATCCGCGACGCATTGGCGCTGCACGGTAGCGTACAGGCGCTTCAGCTCAGCCGTCAGTTGGCAGCTCCGCTGCCGCTGGTGCAGGCAATGCTGGAGCGTTTGGTCGCAATGGGGAAAGTGGAGCGTATCGAGCAGGATAACAGCGCCTGCCTGAGCGGCAGCTGCAAAAGCTGTCCGGAAGGCAAAGCGTGCAGCAGTACGGTGATATATCGGTTAAAACACTGAGAGGTGGGGCGCGGCACGAGGCGCGCCCCCTTCTTGATTATTGCTTGTCTTTGTACACTTCGGCGATAGCACTGAACTTGCCGTGCTCACGGCCTGCCAGGATCACGTAATATTGTCCGCCTTTTTCATCAGCCAGTTTGGACAGTTCTTCTTTTGCATCCATCGGCGATGTGGTTTGTGCGGTGGTAGTTACCGTACCGATCTTCTCATATTTACCCGGATTCTTATCCAGATCTTCCTTGGTCAGCAAGGTTGCCGCCAGGGTGCTGAAAGACACGGAACCCACAACTAACGCTGCAACAATCATTTTCAAAGATTTCATTACCATACCTCTCAAGGGATAATTTATTTGTTATGAAAGCCGTCCAGAGTAAATGCGCGATAACACTGGCTGCCGTGACATCTTCGGACCTCGTTGCTTTCCCTGACGAGACCGTTTTCCCAGAGACGAAACGCCGAATGAAAATACGCACGCGTTTTTTCATTGTGCAGCCAACGCAGTTACCCACCTAAGTATTGAACAGGTTTATTTTTTATCCACTAAGCGGCTCTTTTTTTAGCGCTTTATTGTGCGATTTTGGGTCAGATCCCATTTTCTGCCACAAAAGTGCCAATAATTTCTGCAAATTCATCAGGGTGGGAAATGAATGGTGCATGAGCTGCTTTTGCAATGATGATTGATGGCGAGTTTGGCCACTTGGCATCAAGCAGTTCTGCAACCTTACGCGGCACCAAACCGTCCAGATAACCGTAAACCCGTAACAGCGGCAACGGCAGCTTGGCCAGTGGCTGGCGCAAATCGGCCGTTCGCAGTATTTCCAGCCCACCGTTTAATACCTCAACGCTTGGCATCGGTTGGTTAAGCACCACCGATTTCAGCAGGCGGGCATCTTGCCGCGCGCTTTCCGTTCCCAGCGTCTGCAATGCCAGAAAACGCTCTACGGTACGCTGAAAATCCTGCCCCAACTGATGCTGGAAACCGCTCAACACCTCCGAGCGGATCCCCGGCCAGTCATCCTGAGCGGCAAAACAAGGTGATGAAGCCACGGTGATCAACCCGCTCACCCGTTGCGGCTGCAACAGCGCAATCTGGCTGGCCACCAGCCCGCCCAGCGACCAGCCCAGCCACCAGGCCTGCGCCGGTGCCGCGGCCATCACGGTTTCCGCCATCTGTTCGAGTGACATAGGGCCAAACCCCTGGCTACGGCCATAGCCCGGCAGGTCGACCAGATGCAGGCGGAAATGCGGCGTCAGTCGCTCAATCATGCAATGCCACACTTCGGCATTCAGCCCCCAGCCGTGGAGCAGCACAAGATCGCGATCGCCTTCACCTATTGTTTGCCAGTACAACGCACTCATCCGTTATTGTCCTTTCAATCTCATCCGTCAGGGAGGACGGTTATGCTATCAATCCAGAGCCGCTGTTGGCTATGCCGACAGTCGCTGCGTCTTTATGGTCAGGGTATCTGCAGCTACTGCCTGCGTCACATGCCCGCCAAACCTTTGTGCTGCCCGCGCTGCGGCCTGCCCGCTGGCGATGCCAGATTGCCCTGTGGCCGCTGCCTGCAACAGCCGCCACCCTGGCAGGCGCTGGTGTTCGTCAATGACTACGCCGCGCCGCTGCGCCAGTTGATAAAAAAGTTCAAGTTTCAGCACACGCCGGAACTGGCCCCGCTGCTGGCGCGGCTAATCCTGCTGAACTGGCAACAGGCGCATCGAGAGCAATATCTGAACAGACCCGATATCATTTTAGCGGTACCCTTACAGGCAAAACGTTGCTGGCGGCGCGGCTATAATCAGAGCGATCTGCTGGCGCGGCCGCTGGCCCACTGGTTAGGGTGCGATTACCGCCCCGCCGCCCTGAGCCGGGTGCGTAAAACAGCTCCGCAGCAACGGCTATCGGCCCGCGCGCGGCGGCGCAATTTGCGTGGTGCGTTTCGTTGCCATGAAGCCATGGCGGGCCGACACGTCGCGCTGCTGGATGATGTGGTGACGACCGGCAGTACGGTCATGGAAATCGCCAAGTTGTTGCAGCAGCAGGGAGCCGCGTCGATCCAGATCTGGTGCGTTTGCCGCACGTTGTAGTACCAGGGCAATGGGCGTATTATAACCTAGTATTAAAGTCAACTATTTGAACTAACGAGCTAATGCCATGATTCGTATAACAGATACTGCACAGGAACACTTTGCCAAACTGCTGGCAAACCAAGAGGAAGGCACCCAAATCCGCGTATTCGTGATCAACCCGGGTACGCCTACGGCCGAATGCGGTGTCTCTTATTGCCCGCCGGACGCCGTTGAAGCGACAGATACCGAGCTGAAGTTCGAAAAGCTGTCCGCCTATATCGACGAGCTGAGCAAACCGTATCTGGAAGATGCCGAAATCGACTTCGTCACCGACCAACTGGGCTCGCAGCTGACGCTGAAAGCGCCAAACGCCAAAATGCGCAAGGTAGACGACAATGCGCCGCTGATGGAGCGTGTTGAATACGTGCTGCAGTCGCAGATCAACCCACAGCTGGCTGGCCACGGCGGCCGTGTGACCCTGATGGAAATCACCGACGATAGCCTGGCTATCCTGCAGTTTGGCGGCGGTTGTAACGGTTGTTCAATGGTCGATGTGACCCTGAAGGAAGGCATCGAGAAAGAGCTGCTGCAGAAGTTCCCTGAACTGAAAGGCGTGCGCGATTTGACCGAGCACCAGCGCGGCGAGCACTCTTACTACTGATACCCTTCTTACTTGAAGTTGCAGCGTTGTTGGCTGCGTGCACTTACCCCAGTCACTTACCTGAGTAAGCTCCTGGGGATGCTCGCACTTGCCGCCTAGCTGCAACTCCAATTAATTTGGGTATCTACCATTTGCATGAGAGCTAAAGTTCTCATGCCCCGTCTTTAATACACAATGGCTCTCTGTTACCCCACCGAGACCTTGCGACGCCGCTTGTCCAAATCCTTCAGCAGGCGATTAACCTGCTGATCGGCAAACATCTCTTCCAGCGTTTTGGTCAGTTTTCGCCGCCAGTTTGGGTACTGATCGCTGGTGCCGGGAATATTGACCGGATCCGCCATATCCAACCAGTCTTCCGGCTGCAGACCCAGCAAGGCGCTGGCGCTGTCGGCGACATAGCGCTGCAAACCACGATTAAGCAGCGGGCTCATATTCAACAACGCCGCCTTTTTGCCCACTTTCTGCGGCACACAGCCATAGTGATGCAAGCCATCCAGTAGCCCCTGTTTGGCACGTTCGCGATCGGCGAACAGCTCTTTCAGGATCTCCGCATCCGGATACAACCCCAGCTTGTTGCCGAGCTTCAGATCGCCACTTTGCCAATAGCCGCGCAGCGTCGGCAGGTCGTGCGTGGTGATGGTCGCCATCGCCTGAACCGGATAGGCCTGCGGGGCGCGGAAGTGGTTCTCGCCGTCGCGTTCGAAGTACAGCACCTTGTAGGAATAAACGCCGCTGTCGCGCAGCTTGCCGACGATTTCCACCGGAACGGTACCGAGGTCCTCGCCAATCACCATGCAGCGGTGACGTTGACTTTCCAGCGCCAGCACCGCCAGCAGATCATCGACCGGGTATTTCACGTAGGCGCCGTGAACGGCGGTTTCACCGTAAGGGATCCACCATAAACGCAGTAACGCCATCACATGATCAATACGCAGCGCACCACAGCTGGTCATATTGGCGCGCAGCAGATCGATAAACGGCTGATAGCCGCGCGCCGCCATCACATGCGGATCCATCGGCGGCAGCCCCCAGTTTTGCCCCAGCGGCCCGAGAATGTCCGGCGGTGCGCCAACCGAGGCCTTCAGGCAATACAGCTCGCGTTCGCACCAGGTTTCCGCGCCGCCTTCCGCCACGCCGACCGCCAGATCGCGATACAGGCCAATCGGCATCTGCTGTTGCTGACTTTGGCGGAAACAATCGGCGAACTGACTGGCAGCCAACCACTGCAGCCACAGGTAAAATTGCACCTGTTCTTGCTGCTGCTGACAAAATTGCTTTACCGCAGCGCTATCACCCTGCTGATATTCTTCCGGCCAGGCCGGCCAGCCCCACAGGCTGTCATCCGCAGCCGCAAGATGAGCATGCAGCGCGTCGAATGCCGCCTGCTGATACAAACTTTCGCCGCCGTCGATAACAAACTGCTCGAATGCCTGACGTTGAGAGTCAGCGGCTTTACGCGCCTGGAACAGCGGGAATGCCAGTTGCAACGCCGCCAGCTTAAGCTGCGTCACCTTGCCATAATCCACCCGATCGCTGGCACGGGCCTCGGCCAACTTTTTTTGCGTTGCCGGTTTCAGCCACCATTGCTGAGCGGCTTCGTTGCGCTGGAAATCCTCCACCGCGTTCACGTCAATATAGATGACGTTCAACCAGCGTCGCGACGACGGGCTATACGGGCTGGCGCTTTCCGGGTTAGCCGGGTACAGCGAGTGAATCGGATTCAGCCCGACAAAAGCGCCGCCCCGTTCACCGACCTGCTCCACCATCTGGCGCAAGTCGCCAAAGTCACCGATGCCCCAGTTGCGATCGGAGCGAAGAGTGTAAAGCTGGACGCAAGCGCCCCACAGCTTCTTGCCGGTCAACAAGGCATCCGGTTCGAAGCAGCGTTTCGGCGCCACAATCAACCGGCACTGCCACTGCTGTTCACCCTGTGTCAGCGTGAGTTGATGATAGCCCGTTGGCAATTCAGCCGGCAGGGTGAACGTTTTGCGTGCGCTGGCGCGGCCTTGCTGCCGGCCGCCGTCCTCGCGCAGCAGCGTCCACTGATACTCTCCGCTGCCCGCCAGCGGCAATGCCACCGGCGCGCCCTGATAAAACACCTTCACCGCCGGCAGCGGCGTCACCGCAGCCTCCTGCGGTGATGCGCTTCGGCCCATGGCGTCCAGCAGCCTGCGCTTGGTGTCTTCAGCGATCGCCTGCTGTTGACCATGGGCGTTAATATAATCGGCAGCGATACCCGCCTGAGCTGCCGCCTGATCGATGACCTTGCGATCCATTCGCTCTCCTTAACGCTTGGCTTGCCAGATACGCTGCTGGTAGTCGCGGATCGAGCGATCCGAACTGAACATCCCAACGCGTGCGGTGTTAAGAATAGTACGACGCGTCCATTCATCACGGTCACGATAGAGTTCGTCTACCTGCTGTTGAGCTTTACAGTAAGAAGCAAAGTCCGCCAGCACCAAATAAGGGTCGCCGCCTTCCAGCAGGCTGTGCAGCATCATGTCGAAAGCATGCTTGTCACCGTTGCTGAATGCACCGCTCGCCAATTCGTCCAGAATCGCTTTCAGATGTTTGTCTTTCTTGCGGTAGCTGAGCGGATCGTAGCCTTTCGCCAGCAGCGCCTTCACCTGATCCACGGTATTACCGAAGATAAAGATGTTGTCTTCGCCCACCTGCTCGGCGATTTCCACGTTAGCGCCATCCAGCGTGCCGACGGTCAGCGCGCCGTTTAATGCCAGCTTCATATTGCCGGTCCCTGAAGCTTCTTTGCCGGCGGTGGAGATCTGCTCGGAGATATCCGCGGCCGGGATCATCAGCTCAGCGACGGAAACGCGGTAGTCAGGAATAAACGCCACTTTCAAGCGATCCTTCACCAGCGGATCGTTGTTGATCTTCGACGCCGCCTGGTTGATCGCATAAATGATGTTTTTCGCCAGGTAATAGCCCGGAGCTGCTTTGGCGCCGAACAGGAACACGCGCGGCACGATATCCAGCTGCGGGTTATCACGCAGTTGACGATACAGCGACAGGATATGCAGCAGGTTAAGGTGCTGACGTTTGTATTCGTGCAGGCGCTTGATCTGCACGTCGAAAATCGCGTCCGGGTTCAGTTTCAACCCCATGACGTCGTGCACGTAATTGGCCAATACGACTTTATTATCGCGCTTTATTTGCTGATAACGCTGACGGAACGCCGCGTCATCGGCGTACTTCTCCAACCCCTTCAGCGCGTCAAGATCGTTAGCCCACTCTACCTTCAGCGTTTCGTCAATCAGCCCAGACAACGCCGGGTTACACTGCTTCAGCCAGCGACGCGGCGTGATGCCGTTGGTGACGTTGTGGAATTTGTTCGGCCACAGTTGGTGATACTCCGGGAACAGATCTTTCACCACCAGATCGGAGTGCAATTGCGCCACACCGTTGACCGCAAAGCCGCTGACCACGCACAGGTTAGCCATACGGACCTGCTTGTTATGGTGTACTGCCAACTTGGCCCACACCGCGTCGTCACCCGGCCAGTGCTTGTCCACCAGCTTTTTGAAGTTGGCGTTGATCTGTTTGATGATGGAGAAGTGGCGCGGCAGCAGGCTGCGTACCAGTTTCTCATCCCAGCACTCCAACGCCTCCGGCATCAGGGTATGGTTGGTGTAGGCGAAGGTCTTGCTGGTGATGGCCCAGGCGGCATCCCACTCCAACTGATGCTCATCCAACAGAATGCGCAGCATTTCCGGAATGGCGATGGTCGGGTGAGTGTCGTTAAGCTGGATCACTTCGTACTTCGGCAGATCTTCAATTTTGCGGCCTGCCAGATGGTGCTTACGCAGGATATCCGCCACCGAACAGGCGCACTGGAAGTATTGTTGCATCAGGCGCAGGCGCTTGCCTGCCTGGTGGTTGTCATTCGGGTACAGCACCTTGGTCAGCTTGGCCGCTTCAACGCCCTGCATCTCCGCCTGCAGGAATTTACCGTCGTTGAAATCACTCAGATTAAACGGATGCTGATGCGTCGCCTGCCACAGGCGCAGCGGTTGAGTCACGCCATTGCGGAAGCCCAATACCGGCAGATCCCAGGCCTCGCCGCGCAGGGTAAATGCCGGACGCCACAGTTCACGGCCATCGGCCAATTTCTCCAGTTTCCCGCCGATGCCCACATCCACCGACAGCGCGGCGTTGTGGCGGAACCACGGGTAGCTTTCGCGCTGCCAGTTATCCGGCGCTTCCTGCTGCTGGCCGTCGCTAAACGACTGGCGGAACAGCCCGTATTGGTAATTCAACCCGTAGCCGGTGGCCGGTTGTTCCACCGTCGCCATCGAATCCAGGAAACAGGCCGCCAAACGCCCCAGCCCACCATTGCCCAACGCCGGATCGGTTTCCTGCTCCAGCAGATCCGCCAGCTTGATGTCCTGCTCCGCCAATGCCTGCTCGACGGTGTCATACCAGCCCAGGTTAATCAGGTTGTTGGCCGTCAGGCGACCAATCAGAAACTCCATCGAAATGTAGTTCACGTGGCGCAGCGGCTTACTGCTTTTGCGCGGTGCAGGCTGCGCAGCCAACTGCTCGGCCAACGCCGCGCTTACCGCCTCCCACCATTGGTGCTGAGTCATTTGTTGTGCAGAACTGAGGCCAAACTTTTGCCACTGACGGGTCAGTGCCGCCAGGAAAGCATCCTTTTTAAGCGTAGGCTGGGACATAAAAAACTCTCTATCCAGTAAGTGGGTCAAATTAGCGTTATCGTGCCGGGGAGAAAGAGTGAAGGCATCATCCCGCCTGGGGATTAGCTGGGGAGGAGGATTGGGGCGTAGCTAAAATTGTGATCTCAGGCACTTTTTGACTCCCTTGCATCATGCAAAAAAGCCCACCGACGGACGCGGCGAGCACTGAGAACCAGGCGAAAACTTGTTCAATGACGTTAGCACAGTTATCGCAGAGGCTACAGTCGCCTGCGCGCCCATAAATGCTTTCTTGTACCTGCGTCACTCAAGCGCGCTAAAACACCACGGTTCCACAGGGCTTTAGCTGTAAACGTAAAAAAGTGTGATCAATAGCAATATAACTCCAAGCCAATGCGGAACCTTGTTGCAATACGTTTAACGTTGTCAGAAGTTAGGAGGGGGATTAATTACGAGCCATAAAATAATTAACCCTACTCCGATCCCGGCAGGCGTCGCACTGCGATCAACGCCAACGGGCAGGCCAACGGCTACGGAAACCGCGATTTTCACTCTGGAATACTATGCTGATCCCATCGAAACTGAGCCGTCCGGTACGGCTGCAAAATACCGTGATCCGCGATCGCCTGCTGGCCAAATTAGCCAGCACGGCCAACTATCGCCTGACATTGGTCAATTGCCCTGCGGGATACGGGAAAACGACGCTGGTCGCACAGTGGGCGGCCGGTAAATCAGATCTGGGCTGGTACTCGCTGGATGAAAGCGACAACCAACCCGAGCGCTTCGCCAGCTACCTGATCGCCGCCTTGCAACACGCCAGCGGCGGCCACTGCGTCAAAAGCGAAGCACTGAGTCAAAAGCATCAGTACGCCAGCCTGTCGGCACTGTTCGCCCAGGTGTTTATCGAGCTTTCCGACTGGCATCAGCCACTGTATCTGGTGATTGACGACTACCACCTGATCACCAATGACGTGATTCATGAAGCCATGCGCTTTTTCCTGCGCCACCAGCCGGAAAATCTGACGCTGATCCTGCTGTCCCGCACCTTGCCGCCGTTGGGCATTGCCAATCTGCGCGTGCGTGACCAACTTTTGGAAATGGGCACGCAACAGCTGGCGTTTACCCATCACGAAGCCAAACAGTTCTTTGACTGCCGCCTGACGGCCCCCATGGAACAGCATGACAGCAGCCGGCTGTGCGATGAGGTCGAAGGTTGGGCTACCGCGCTGCAGCTCATTGCGTTATCCGCCCGTCAATCCACTTCTTCCGCCCAGCAGTCGGCCAAACGTCTGGCGGGGCTTAATGCCAGCCACCTGTCGGATTATCTGGTGGACGAAGTGCTGGATCACGTCGATGCCGAGGCGCGCGCCTTCCTGCTGCGTTGCTCGGTGCTGCGTTCCATGAACGATGCGCTGATCGTCCGCCTGACCGGCGAAGACAATGGCCAGCAACGGCTGGAAGAGCTGGAGCGTCAGGGCTTATTTATCCACCGCATGGACGACAGCGGCGAGTGGTTCTGTTTCCACCCGTTATTCGCCACCTTCCTGCGTCAGCGTTGCCAATGGGAATTGGCGCTGGAACTGCCGGGCCTGCACCGGGCCGCCGCAGAAGGTTGGCTGGCGCTGGGGTATCCGGCGGAGGCAATCCACCACGCGCTGGCGGCCAGCGATGTCAGCATGCTGCGCGATATCCTGTTGCAGCATGCCTGGTCGCTGTTCCACCACAGTGAACTGGCCCTGCTGGAAGAGTGTCTGAACGCGCTTCCTTACGAAAAGCTGATCCAAAACCCCAAGCTTGCACTGCTGCAGGCCTGGCTGGCGCAAAGCCAGCACCGCTATATCGAAGTAAATACCCTGCTGGAGCGCGCCGAACAGGCAATGCGCGAGCATAAAATTGACGTCGATCGCACCCTGCACGCCGAATTTGATGCCCTGCGCGCCCAGGTGGCAATCAACGCCGGCAAGCCGGAAGAGGCCGAACGCCTGGCCACCGAAGCGCTGAAATTCCTGCCGCTTTCCAGCTATTACAGCCGCATCGTCGCCACCTCGGTCACCGGCGAAGTCCATCACTGCAAGGGCGAACTGGCTCGCGCACTGCCGATGATGCAGCAGACCGAGCAGATGGCCCGACGCCATCAGGCTTACCACTACGCGCTTTGGGCGCTGCTGCAGCAGAGCGAAATTCTGATTGCACAGGGGTTCCTGCAGGCCGCCTACGAAACGCAGGACAAAGCTTTTGAGCTGGTGCGCGAACAGCATCTGGAACAGCTGCCGATGCACGAGTTCCTGCTGCGTATCCGTTCACAAATCCTGTGGTCCTGGTCGCGGTTGGACGAAGCGGAAGACGCCGCCCGCGAAGGCCTGAAAATCCTGGCCAACTATCAGCCTCAACAGCAGCTGCAGTGCATGGCCATGTTGGCCAAGTGCTCGCTGGCGCGTGGCGATCTGGATAACGCCAATGCGCACATGCAACGTTGCGAAGTCCTGCTGCACGGCTCTCAATACCACCGCGACTGGCTGACCAATGCCGACAAACCGCGGGTGATCCACTGGCAGATGACCGGCGACACCGCAGCCGCTGCCCAATGGCTGCGCCAGACCGAAAAACCCGGCATGGCGGACAACCACTTTATGCAAGGCCAGTGGCGCAACATTGCCCGGGTGCAGATCATGCTGGGCCAGTATGAAGAGGCCGAAGTGGTGCTCGATGAGCTCAACGACAATGCCCGCCGCCTGCGCCTGGTCAGCGATCTGAACCGTAACCTGTTGCTCAGCAACCAGCTTTACTGGCAGATGGAGCGTAAAAGCGACGCGCAGAAGGTCCTGATGGAGGCGCTTTCACTGGCCAGCCGTACCGGATTTATCAGCCATTTCGTCATTGAAGGCGAAGCGATGGCGCAGCAACTGCGCCAATTGATTCAGCTTAATACGCTGCCGGAGTTGGAAAATCATCGCGCCCAACGTATTCTGCGCGACATCAATCAACATCACCGGCATAAGTTCGCGCATTTTGACGAGAACTTCGTCGATAAGCTGCTAACTCATCCACAGGTACCGGAACTGATCCGCACCAGCCCGCTGACGCAGCGCGAATGGCAGGTTCTGGGGTTGATTTATTCCGGCTACAGCAACGATCAAATTGCCGGCGAACTGGACGTGGCGGCTACCACCATCAAAACCCATATCCGTAACCTGTACCAAAAGTTGGGCGTAGCCCATCGCCAGGAAGCGGTACAGCAGGCGCAACAACTGCTGAAGATGATGGGGTACGGCGCCTGACGAATACAGAAAGGACTCATCGATTATGGAAGATGTCATTATTGGCAACGCTAAAAAAACTGATGCGGGAGAGGTGGTAAGGCTTATCGCACTGGCGGATAAAGATGCGGTACTGGCCCTGTCTGGCAAAGACGATATCAACGAAGCCCTGTTTCAGTACGAAGTGAACTTCGGCCGCCATGATGTCTATTTTGGCTATAAAAACGTCTTCGTGGCTCGGGACCAGGAAAAAATACTTGGCTGTATCCTGTATTTCAAAGGAGAAGACGAGTCAGGGTTCACAGCCATAACAGAACATCGAGCTGAAATGGAAAATGAATCAGACCCCGATGAAATATATATAGATTCCCTGGCCGTCCTGCCGGAGTGCAGAGGACGAGGGATAGCAAAATCTCTGATAAGCCGTGTTGTTGAGGAAGCCGGGCGACAAGGGCTCAATAAAGTCGGCCTTCTGGCAGACACGAAAAAACCTCATCTGAAAGCACTGTATCGCAAGCTAGGGTTCAAGGTGACGGCGGAGATAGAGCTCCTCAACGATCGCTACGAAAAGATGACGGTCGAAACGGGAGTTTAATGAGTCAGGAAAAGGGCGCCCTTTTCCTGAGATCGTTGATTGAACCCGCCATAACAACCCAGGGTAATCGCCAACGGGGATAACTCCTTCTGGTTTACCCCTGCCCGTAATAAGCAGCAGCGCCGTGTTTACGATTGAAGTGCTTTTCCATCAGATGGCCATCAATACGCCGCAGCTGAGGGTTGATGCCGCAGCTGATCCAGGCCATCTTCGCCACCTCTTCCAGCACCACCGCATTATGTACCGCCTCATCCGGCGTGCTTCCCCAACTGAAAGGCCCGTGCTGAAACACGATAATACCCGGCGTGTACAACGGCTGATGGCAACCCAGCGTTTCGATTATCACCTGCCCGGTGTTCAACTCGTATTCGCCGGCAACTTCTTTCGCCGTCAGGGCACGAGTGCAGGCAATATCCCCGGCAAAATAATCGGCATGGGTAGTGCCAAGCGCCGGTATGGATTTACCGGCCTGTGCCCAGGCGGTGGCATGAGTAGAGTGGGTATGCGCGATACCGCCAATTTGCGCATATTCCCGATACAATGCCAAATGCGTGGGCGTATCGGAGGAAGGCCGTAAATGCCCTTCCACCACCTCTCCCTGCATATTTACCACCACCATATCCTCCGGCTGCATGCTTTCATAAGGCACGCCGCTGGGTTTGATGACCACCCACCCCCGTTCACGATCAATGCCGCTGACGTTGCCCCAGGTATAAGTCACCAGCCCATGCGCAGGCAGGGCCATATTCGCGGCATAGACCCGCTGTTTCAGTTGTTCCAGCATACTAAGCTCCTATAGCCAACCCTGCCCTTGCCATACGTTCAGTCACCCAGGCTTTCGCCGCCCTCACCTCCTGTAACGGGTCGGTCGCAGTTTCGCTCCACATCTCAATCAGATAGGGCCCGCGGTAGCCACTGTGCAATAAGGTACGAAAACAACGTTCAAAATCGACCATCCCTTCGCCAAAGGCTACGTTTTTAAACTCGCCCGGACGGGTATCTTTTACATGGACCGCCACGATATGTCCGCGACCGGCCACCAGTTCCATCTGCACGTCGTTGTCCCAGGCCGACAGGTTGCCAATATCCGGATACAGCTGAAACCACGGGTTGTTCAGGTAATGGGCGTAGCCCAGCGCCTTGCTGATCGAGTTCATCAACGGGTAATCCATAATTTCCATCGCCAGCGTCACCTGGGCACGGCTGGCCATCTCCACCGCCTGTTTCAAACCGTCGCGGAACCTCTCGCGCGTGTTGTCATTGGCCTGCTGGTAGTAAACGTCATAACCCGCCAATTGAATCACCCGGATACCGAGATCCTGCGCCAGCCGGATGGCTTTTTGCATAATCAGCAGCCCCTGGTTGCGCACCCCATCATCCTCGCTGCCTAAAGGAAACCGACGGTGGGCGCTCAGGCACAGTGAAGGCACGCGTACGCCGCTGGTCGCAACGGCTTGTACCAGCGCCAGGCGCTGCTCGCTGCTCCAGTCCAGCCGTGCCTGACGGCTGTCGGTCTCATCTATCGACATCTCTACGAAATCAAATCCCAGTTCACCCGCCAGTTGCAGACGCGTCAGCCAGTCCTCTCCCGCCGGCAGTGCCTTTTCGTAGATGCCCAACGGGACGGCCTTTTGCAACATAGCCATGATTTACCCCCACAGTTGAGCAATAGCGCGCTTGAACTCACGTGCCGCTGCCACCGGATCCGCTGCATCGCGAATGCTGCGCCCGGCGATGAACACATGAATGGGAATGCCCTGGAACAGCGGCAGATCGCTCAACGCCAGCCCACCGGTGACGGTCACCTTGAAGCCCATATCGGCAAGGCGCCGAATAGCGGCGATATCTTCATCGCTCCAGGCCACACCGGCAGCCTGTGCATCGCGGCTGCGGTGATAAACCACCTGCTGCACGCCCGCCTGACGCCACGCCAACGCTTGTTCCCAGGTCCAAAAGCCGGTCAGTTCGATCTGCACGTCGCCATCGAACTCTTTCGCCACCGCCAGCGCACCTTTGGTGGTATTGATATCGGCGCAACAAATCACGGTGATCCAGTCTGCATGCGCCTCAAAGCACATGCGCGCCAGGATCTGCCCCGCATCGGCAATTTTAGCGTCCGCCAATACGATGCGATCCGGGTACAAGGCTTTCAGGTCGCGCACGGCTCGCACCCCTTCAGCCACGCACAAAATGGTACCCACTTCGATGATGTCGACTTCGTCGGCGATCAGCCGTGTCGTACGATAGGCATCGTCCATTGACTGGTTATCCAGCGCCACCTGCAGCATAGGTAAATGTCGGGTCATCATGCTCTCCTGATTAATGCGTTGCCGCAGCCGCGGACGTTTGATTGATTAAATCCAGCACCTCAGCCACCGTGCGGCAGGCACGCAAGCGATCAAAATTGGCTTCGTCTTCAAACAGGTTTACCACCTGCAGAATGCCAACTTCCTGATGCGTACGGCTGTCCACCGCAGCCAGGGTGATCAAGATATCGATCGGGTCGTTATCCTCATCGCCAAAGCACACTGGCGTTTTCAACGTGACCAAAGCAAAACCGGTTTTCAGTACCCCTTCTTCCGGACGACCGTGCGGCATCGCCAGCCCCGGAGCCAATACAAAATAGGGGCCGTGTCGTTCAACGCCGGCCAGGATGGCGTTGAAATAGCGGGGTTCCACCACCTCGGCGGCGACCAACAGATCAACGCCCAATTTCACCGCCTGCTGCCAATCGGTGGCTTCCGCCTGCAGCAGGACTGATTTGTTCTGTGCCAGTGAGTCACTCAGTTTCATGGCCGTTCCCTCACTGGCTCAGGTCTTTGGGGAAATGTGCGCCAATCACTTCCATCAACTTGGGGCCAAAGTCGGTCGCAGAAAGCATATTGCGCACGCCAACCACATACTTGTTGCCACTGACGACAATCTCATCCGCCACATGGGTCGACGCGACAATGATGTCAGCGCCGCCCAGTTCGGATTTGTACTCCCCGACCGCACAGCTGTTCACCGTATGATTAACGCCCTGCTGGGTAAGGAATTGACCGACTTTCATTTTCATGATCATCGAGCTGCCTTGTCCGCAGCCGCATACCGCCAAAATTCGTACTGTCATGGTGCTCTCCCGTTACTGTGAGGCCGTTTCAGCCAGCTGTTTTTCCGCATCTTCTTCCGCGCGCAGGGCGCGCCCGGCGAAGAACATGTAAAGCAGTGCAATCACAATCACCACCCCCATAAACCACAGGCCCAGGCTCAGGCCCTGCATCAATGGCGGTGCCAGAATCGACCAGTCCGCCATGCCCATCCAGGCGCTCAGGCCGGTCAGCTTGACGGCCCAGACGCAGCCGAAGATCTCAATCATGCCCATCACCAGGCAGATTTTCATGGCGGCACGCCAGCCGCCGAAATGATTGGCAAACACGCCGATAGTGGCGTTAGAGAAAAACATCGGAATAAAACCGGGAATGATCATGATGGAGGAGCCGAGCGCCAGCAGTACCGCCACCGCAATCAATTGGCCAATGGTGCCCCACATAAAGCCCCAGACCACGGCATTCGGTGCGAAGCTATAAATGGCGGCGCAGTCAATCGCCAGCACCGCGCCGGGGATCAGCCGTTGAGAAATGCCATTGAAGGCTTCCGTCAGCTCGGCCACAAACATGCGCACGCCCTGAACAATGATGAAAATCGCCACCGCAAACATCAGCCCGGTTTGCAGAATGTAAATCGTCCAGTGCGTTTTCCCGGCCATGACCTGCAGCGTGTCCAGGCCAAATGAGCAGAGAATGATGCCGAAAAACAGCGTCATGACGATGGCGGTGGAGACGATATTGTCGTGGAAAATATTCAACCAGCCCGGCAGTTTCAATGCTTCCACGCTGTCTTCTTTTTTGCCCAGATAAGGGGCGATTTTATAGGCCACCCATGAGGCGAACTGCTGCTGGTGGCCAATAGAAAAGCCACTGTTTTCGGTTACTGCCTGCGTCGGCTTAAACATCATGTTGGAGGTTATCCCCCAATACAGCGAGGCCAACAGCGCACTGCACAATACGGTGGTCCACATCCCGTAGCCCATGATGTAGAAAAATACGGCCAACAACCCAACCTGTTGAAACATGATATGACCGGTGAGCATGATGGTGCGGATACCGGTAATGCGCCGCAGCAGGACATAGAGGGTATTGAGTGCCAGCGCCAGAAGCACCGCATATCCGACCCAGCTATAGGCGTCCCCCATACGCTCAATGGCGGCCATCATTGAGGCGTAGGTATCAGAAATAGCCCCGTTGATGCCGTACACCTCCGACAGCTTCGCCACCACCGGTTTGAAGGTGCTGGTCAAAATGCCGGAACCGGCTTGCAGCAACATAAAGCCGATAATCGTCTTGATGGTGCCTTTGATGATCACTGCCGCGCTTTTACGCAGCAGCACATAGCCAAGCAGCGTGACTAACCCCAACAGCAACGGGGCGTTAGTCATCACCTGATTAAAAAAAACGGTGAAAATGGTGTAAAGGGTGTCCATCTGGCTCTCCTGGTAGCGTTTGCATGCTTGTTGCGCATTGGCGGACGCCACCAGCACCAAACCAGGCGTCGCAGTCACGCAGGAACAGCCTCACCATACCAATCACCAAGAATCACAAAAAGATTATAAATGATTATTTGTGAACAACCTCGCAAGATATAAAACAATTCTATGTTGATTCAACGCCCTAAGATTCACCACGCTGATTACCCATTGAATTAAATTACCTTTTACGCATTTTTAATCCATGACCTGCAGATAGCCTGGTGACAAGCCAAACGCTTTACTGCATTGCCAGCATAAAAAAACGGTGCTAGATTCAGTCAAAATCGATCACATTAAATCTTAAAATGATTATATGTGATTATTTAAATCACTGAACCGCAAATGATGAGGGGTTAACCATGAGCAAAGTCGCAACGATTACGCGCGAATCCTGGATACTGAACACCTTCCCTGAATGGGGAACCTGGCTGAATGAAGAAATTGAACGCGAGCAGGTCGCGCCAGGCACTTTCGCCATGTGGTGGCTGGGATGCACCGGCATCTGGCTGAAGTCGGAGGGAAGCGCAAACCTGTGCGTTGATTTCTGGTGCGGTACCGGCAAACAAAGCCATAGCAACCCATTGATGAAAAACGGCCACCAGATGCAACGCATGGCCGGAGTGAAAAAATTACAACCCAACCTGCGCACCACCCCCTTTGTGCTCGATCCTTTTGCGATCAAGGACATTGATGCCGTCCTGGCCACCCACGATCACAACGATCACATCGACGTGAACGTCGCCGCCGCCGTGATGCAGAACTGCGCGGCTTCGGTGCCTTTTATCGGGCCGCAAAGCTGCGTGGACATCTGGATCGGCTGGGGGGTACCACGCGAACGCTGCATCACGGTAAAACCGGGGGACGTAATCAAAATCAAGGATGTGGAAATCCACGCGCTGGATGCTTTTGATCGCACAGCCTTGATCACGCTGCCAGTGGAACAAAAAGCCGCAGGCGTGCTGCCGGACGGCATGAACGAGCGAGCGGTAAATTATCTGTTCAAAACACCGGGCGGCAACTTGTATCACAGCGGTGACTCGCACTATTCCAACTACTACGCCAAACACGGTAATGATCATCAGATCGACGTGGCGCTGGGTTCCTACGGCGAGAACCCACGTGGCGTCACCGACAAAATGACCAGCGCCGACATTCTGCGCATGGCGGAATCATTGAACGCCAAACTGGTGATCCCGTTCCATCACGACATATGGTCTAATTTCCAGGCGGACCCGCAGGAAATTCGCATGCTTTGGGAAATGAAAAAGGATCGGCTCCAATACGGCTTCAAACCTTTTATCTGGCAGGTTGGCGGCAAATTTACCTGGCCGCTGGATAAAGATAATCTGGAGTACCACTACCCACGCGGTTTTGACGACTGCTTTACCCTTGAACCCGATTTGCCTTTCAAATCCTTCCTGTAACCAGGCTAAGGGACATTTTGATGTCATACCTATGCGCACTTTTGAACAGCAATGATTCAAATCGTCAGAAGGTGCGCATATAATCAAAAAAAGTGTCCCCACTCCCTGATGGAGCCTGCATGACTGAGTCCCAACGCCATAATGCCATTCTCGATCTCTTACAGCATAAGGGGCAGATCTCCGTAGCGGACGTGATTACGACATTTGAAATATCCCCCGCTACCGCGCGCCGCGATATCAACAAACTGAATGAAATCGGTAAACTGCGTAAGGTTCGCAATGGCGCAGAAGCCACCAGTACCCCTCGCGCAGCATGGACGCCACTCAATATCCACCAGGCCCAGCATCTGGACGAAAAAATGCGTATTGCCAAAGCGGCAGCGCAACTGTGCCAGCCGGGCGAAAGCGTAGTGATTAACTGTGGCTCGACCGCTTTCCTGCTGGGGCGTGAGATGTGCGGTAAAGACGTGCAGGTGATCACCAACTACCTGCCGTTGGCCAACTACTTGATCGAACAAGAGCACGACAGCGTAGTGATCATGGGTGGCCAGTACAATAAAACTCAGTCCATCACCCTGGCACCGCAGGACGGCGACGCTTCTCTGTATGCCGGCCACTGGATGTTCACCAGCGGTATCGGTCTGACCGCCGACGGCTTGTACAAAACCGATATGCTGACCGCCATGGCCGAACAAAAGATGCTGAACTATGTCGGTAAACTGGTGGTGCTGGTCGATAGCAGCAAGATTGGTCAGCGCGCAGGCATGCTGTTCAGCCGCACCGAGCAAATCGACATGGTGATCACCGGCCGTGACGCATCTCCAGCTATCGTAGAACAGCTTCGCCTGCAAGGTGTTGAAGTACAACTGGTGTAATAAACCACAATTTTCATCTGGTCTTAATTGCCGCGAAATTGACTACAATGGCGGCATATTCTTATTACGAGGCAGTTGGCAGTTATGGAACAGTTTGAAGCGATCAACGTTGAGCAGGCGCACAGCCGTTGGAAAGACGACAGCGCCGCGCTGGTCGACATCCGCGATCCCCAGAGTTTTGAAGCCGGGCACACGCCAGGCGCCTTCCACCTGACCAACGCCAGCCTGCAGACCTTTATGCAGCAAAACGACTTTGATCGTCCGGTGATGGTGATGTGCTACCACGGCAACAGCAGCCGCAGCGCGGCGCAATACCTGCTGCATCAGGGGTTTGACGCGGTGTACAGCATTGACGGCGGCTTCGAGGCATGGGCACGCCAATATCCTCAGGACGTTGAAACCTCCGCATAATCCTCCCCCCGCCGTCTTCGGCGGGTTCCTTTTTCGCGCTTTTAGTGAGTGTTTTTGCTGGTTTTTCGCAGATCTGCTGCCTGCGCTCAGGATTTCGACGGTATAATCGGCCGTCAACGCCATCGGGGTAAACCGGCGGCTAAAATCATTCACTTAGACGGAAAAGCCATGGTTAGAGTAATCGCCGTATCCAACCCCCGCCTGGCGCAGGCCTTTGTCGACTATATGGCGACACAGGGCATCGAGCTACGGGTGCACAACAGCGGCGAAGCGGCAGAGATCTGGCTGGCTGACGACAGCCATCTGGAGCAGGTACAACATGAGCTGCAGCAGTTTCTGATCGATCCACTCAACAGCCGCTACCGGGCCGCCAGTTGGCAGGCCGGCAAGACCGACGCCGAGCTGCACTACCAGGGCTATTCTTATCTGCAAACCTTGCGCAGCAAGGCCGGCCCGCTGACGCTGAGCGTGATGGCGCTGTGCATTGTGGTCTATATCCTGATGCAGATACTGGGCGACGACGCGGTAATGTACTGGCTGTCCTGGCCGCAGAACAGCGAGCAGTACACGCAACTGTGGCGCTGGGTCAGCCATGCTTTCCTGCATTTCTCGCTGCTGCACATCACCTTTAACCTGATGTGGTGGTGGTATCTCGGCGGCCCAATGGAAAAACGCCTCGGCGCTGGCAAGCTGTTCGTACTGGCGGTGGTCTCGGCCTTTTTCAGTGGTTGGGCGCAGTCGCTGTTCAGCGGTGCCTTGTTCGGTGGCCTGTCCGGCGTAGTCTATGCGCTGATGGGTTACTGTTGGCTTAGCGGCGAACGTGCACCGGAACGCGGTCTGATGCTGCCACGCGGCCTGATGGTGTTTTCGGTTCTGTGGCTGGTGGCCGGATATTTCGATATTTTAGGAATGTCGATCGCTAACGCGGCACACGTAGCCGGTTTAGTGTTAGGGTTATTGATGGCATTTTGGGACACGCGTCATCGCGCGCACAACGAACAATAACAGCCAGGTACAAGCCGGGCGTTTTAGGGGATTATCGTGAAGCAAACACAGCGTCATGACGCAATTATCGAGCTGGTGCGCCTGCAGGGGTATGTCAGCACGGAAGAACTGGTCGAACATTTTGACGTCAGCCCGCAAACGATTCGCCGTGATTTGAATGACCTGGCCGATCAGAACAAAATCCAACGTCACCACGGTGGCGCCGCACTGCCCTCCAGCTCGGTGAACGCCGCGTATAACGATCGTAAAGTGATGTGGTCGGAACAGAAAGCGCGTATTGCCCAACGCGTCGCCAGCCAAATCCCGGACGGTGCCACGCTGTTTATCGACATCGGCACCACGCCGGAAGCGGTCGCCCATGCACTGATGAACCACAAGAACCTGCGCGTGGTGACCAATAACCTGAACGTCGCCACCCTGCTGACCGCCAAAGAAGATTTCCGTTTGATCCTGGCCGGCGGCGAAGTGCGCACCCGCGACGGCGGCATCATGGGCGAGGCCACGCTGGACTTTATCTCCCAGTTCCGTCTCGATTACGGCATTCTCGGTATCAGCGGCATCGATATGGACGGCTCGCTGCTCGAATTCGACTATCACGAAGTGCGCACCAAACGCGCAATTATCGAAAACTCACGCTGCGTGATGCTGGTGACCGACCACTCCAAATTCGGCCGTAACGCGATGGTCAACCTCGGTAACATGAACCTGATCGACTATCTGTTTACCGACCAACTGCCACCGCCAAGCGTGATGAAAATCATCGAGCAGTACGACGTACAGCTCGAACTGTGCTAAGCCCTCTCCGTCACGTTTAACCCTGCGGTACCGCTTTTACCTCCGTTATTCCTGCCGTTTTCTCCGGGGTTCAGCCTGCTGGCCCCGGTCATTCCTGATCGAAATACCCCTTCTTTTTGTATACCTACTATCACCAAACTGTTACCTCTATCACGCCTAAATGTTTTTGTTTGGTTAAGTCTTGGCTTGTTTGTTGGTTTTTGATTACAATCATGAGCGAAAACGAACATGAAAGAGCTATTTCGAACATCTGGAGGAAGTTGACGTGGAAACCAAAGACTTGATCGTTATCGGTGGCGGCATCAACGGTGCCGGCATCGCGGCGGATGCTGCCGGGCGCGGCCTGTCCGTACTGCTGCTGGAAGCGCAAGACTTGGCCTGTGCTACGTCTTCCGCCAGTTCCAAACTGATCCACGGTGGCCTGCGCTACCTGGAACACTACGAATTCCGTTTGGTCAGCGAAGCGCTGGCAGAGCGTGAAGTGCTGCTGAAATTGGCACCGCACATTGCCTTCCCAATGCGTTTCCGTCTGCCGCACCAGCCGCACCTGCGTCCGGCCTGGATGATCCGTATCGGTCTGTTCCTGTACGATCACCTGGGCAAACGCACCAGCCTGCCAGGCAGCAAGGGTTTGCGCTTTGGACCAGAATCGGTGCTGAAACCTGAATTGAAGCGCGGTTTCGAATATTCCGACTGCTGGGTCGACGATGCTCGCCTGGTGGTGTTGAACGCCCAGGAAGTGGAAAAACGCGGTGGCGAAGTGCGTACCCGCACCAAGGTCACCCGCGCATGGCGTGAGAATGGCCTGTGGATGGTAGAAGCGGTCGATGTCGACAGCGGCAAAACCTTTACCTGGCGCGCCAAAGGCCTGGTGAACGCCACAGGCCCATGGGTGAAACACTTCTTCGACGACGGCCTGAAGCTGAAATCACCTTACGGTATCCGCCTGATCAAAGGCAGCCACATCGTGGTGCCGCGCGTACACGATCAGCCGCAGTCCTATATTCTGCAAAACGAAGACCACCGTATCGTCTTCGTGATCCCATGGAATGACGAGTTCTCCATCATCGGCACCACCGACGTGGAATACCACGGCGATCCGAAAGACGTGAAGATTGACGATAACGAAATCAACTACCTGCTGAAAGTGTATAACGACCACTTCAAGAAACAGCTGGGCCGTGACGATATCGTCTGGACTTACTCCGGCGTGCGCCCACTGTGCGACGACGAATCGGACTCGCCGCAGGCGGTCACCCGCGACTACACGCTGGACGTGCATGACGAACAGGGCAAAGCGCCGCTGCTGTCAGTGTTCGGAGGTAAACTGACCACCTATCGCAAGCTGGCTGAGCATGCGATGGAAAAACTGTCGCACTACTACCCTGGCTGCGGCCCGGCGTGGACCAAAAACGGTTCGCTGCCAGGCGGCGACATCGGTGGCGATCGCGACAGCTACGCCGCAAAACTGCGCCGCGAGCACAGCTGGCTGCCTGAATCACTGGCGCGTCGCTTTGCACGCACCTACGGCAGCCACAGTGAGCTGATCCTGGCCGGTGCCAACAGCCTCAACGATCTGGGCGAAGATTTCGGTCACGGCCTGCATGAAGCCGAGCTGCGCTACCTGATCGAAAAAGAATGGGTGGTAGAGCTGGATGACGCTATCTGGCGCCGCACCAAGTTGGGCATGTGGCTGGACGAAACGCAGCAGGCACGAGTCAAGGCCTGGCTGGCAGAACACGCGAAAGCGAAAACGCTGTCTCTGGCATCGTAAACCGCTAAACGCTAAAAGGGCCGGATATCCGGCCCTTTTTTACATTACAGCTTGATGGGTTTGATGTGCCAGATTTCGTCCGCATACTCCTGGATGGTGCGGTCGGAAGAGAAGTAGCCCATATTGGCGATATTCAGCACCGCCCGCCGCGTCCAGTCGTCCTGATTGCGATACACCTCATCCACCTTGTCCTGCGTATCCACATAGCTGCGGTAATCTGCCAGCAGTTGATAGTGATCGCCCAGATTTACCAGTGAATCAAACAGGTTGCTGTAGCGCTTGGGTTCTTCGGGGCTGTAAACGCCGGTGGCAATCTGGGTCAGCGCCTGATGCAGCTCCGGATCCTGCTCATAGTACAGATGCGGGTTGTAACCGTTGCGGCGTAGCTCCTCCACCTGCTCGGCGGTGTTGCCGAAGATGAAGATGTTCTCCGCCCCCACGTGTTCCAGCATTTCAACGTTAGCCCCATCCAGCGTGCCGATAGTCAGCGCGCCATTCAGCGCAAATTTCATGTTACTGGTGCCGGACGCCTCGGTGCCTGCCAGCGAGATCTGTTCGGACAGATCCGCCGCCGGAATGATCATTTGCGCCAGGCTGACGCTGTAGTTTGGAATGAACACCACTTTCAGCTGCGTATGCACTCGCGGATCGTTGTTGATCACCTTGGCGACGTCGTTGATCAAGCGGATGATTTGTTTGGCGGCGTAATAAGCCGAAGCCGCCTTGCCGGCAAAGATCACCACGCGCGGCACTCGTTCGGTTTCCGGATCCTGCAGCAGGCGGTTATACAGCGTGATCACGTGCAGTACGTTAAGCAGTTGCCGTTTGTACTCGTGGATACGCTTAATCTGTACGTCGAACAGCGCGTCCGGGTTGACCACCACATTCAACGTTTTGGCGATGTAGGTCGCCAGTCGCTCCTTGTTCTGCCGTTTGGCGCTTTGCACCGCCTTCAGGAAGCTGGGGTAATCGATATTGGCCTTGATCTCGCTCAGTTGGCTGAGATCGGTACGCCAGGTCTGACCGATGCTGTCGTCCAGCACGTCAGACAGCGGTCGGTTAGCCAGCCCCAGCCAGCGGCGTGGGGTGACGCCGTTGGTTTTATTGCAGAAGCGATTAGGGAAAATACGGGCGAAATCGGCAAACAGCGATTGCACCATCAGTTCGGAGTGCAGCGCTGAAACGCCGTTAACCTTGTGGCTCGCCACGACCGCCAGCCACGCCATACGCACCCGGCGACCATTGGTTTCATCAATGATAGACACCCGCGCCAGCAGCTCATTGTCGCCCGGCGCCACTTCCTGCACCTGTTTGAGGAAGTGATCGTTAATCTCGAAAATCAGCTGCAGGTGACGCGGCAGGATCCGACCAATCATGTCCAGCGGCCAGGTTTCCAGCGCTTCGCTCATCAACGTGTGGTTGGTGTAAGAAAATACCTGCTCGACCACCGCCCAGGCATCCAGCCAGCTGAACTTATGTTCGTCGATTAGCCGGTGCATCAGCTCAGGGATAGATAACACCGGGTGGGTATCATTGAGGTGAATGGCAATCTTGTCTGCCAGGTTGTCGAAGCTTTTATGCATCGTCCAATGGCGGTTGAGGATATCCTGCACCGTGGCCGACACCAGGAAATACTCCTGCCGCAGGCGAAGCTCACGCCCAGAATACGTCGAGTCATCGGGATAGAGCACGCGTGATACGTTTTCAGAATGGTTTTTATCCTCAACCGCCGCAAAGTAATCGCCCTGATTGAATTTACCCAGGTTGATTTCATTACTGGCCTGCGCGCTCCACAGCCGCAGCGTATTGGTGGCGTCGGTATCAAAACCGGGGATCACCTGATCGTAAGCAGTGGCGACTACCTCTTCGGTTTCCACCCAGCGCGCCTTGGCGCCTTCCTGCTGGATCCGTCCGCCAAAGCGCACCTTATAGCGGGTGTTATGACGCGGGAACTCCCACGGATTGCCGTATTCCAGCCAATAGTCCGGTGACTCCATCTGTTGGCCGTTTACGATATTCTGTTTGAACATGCCGTATTCGTAACGAATGCCGTAGCCCCGACCCGGCAGCGCCAGCGTCGCCAGCGAATCCAGGAAGCAGGCGGCCAATCGCCCCAGCCCGCCGTTGCCCAGCCCTGGATCGTTCTCCTCCTCCAGCAGCTCGCCCAGGCTTAGCCCCATCTCATTCAACGCGTCGTCGATATCCTGATAAATCCCCATCGACAACAAGGCGTTGGACAGCGTCCGGCCAATCAGAAACTCCATCGACAGGTAATAAACCTGGCGCACATCCTGCGAAAGTTGCGCACGGTTAGAACGTAACCAGCGCTCCACCATACGGTCACGCACCGCAAACAGCACGGCATTCAGCCAGTCATGCTGGTTGGCGATAGCCGGATCCTTGCCGACGATAAACATTAACTTATAGGCGATGGAGTGTTTCAGCGCTTCAACACTGACCGTGGGTGAGGTGTAACTAATCGGTGAAGTCATAGCTTTTCGATCCCAAGTTTGTGGCTGCCCGTCGCCTTTCAAGCCGCAGCGTTGTTACCTGCACTTGCTCACCCAGTTACTTACTAAAGTAAGCGCCTGGGGATGAGTAAGCTGGCCGCCTGGCTGCAACGTGAAATTCATAGAGCATTACAATAGGTGTTGATATACCCAAAATAATTGGCGCTGCATCAAGGCGGCAAAAAAACTTATCCCGATGAGCTTACACTGGTAAGTGATTCGGGTAAGTAAGTGCAGCCAACACAGAGGCAGCGTCAAATATGACGGGAATAAAGCGACAAATATTCCTTTGCCGCGACCTGCCAGCCAAAATCCACGCTCATGGCGTGGCGCTGGACGTGACGCCAATGCTTCGGCCTGCTCCACAGCACCATGGCGCGCCGAATGGCGTTGCCCAGTGCGGTGGCGTCACAATCATCAAACACAAATCCGCTGGCGCTGCCGTCGGCCAGATTCTCCAACGCGCAGTCCACCACCGTGTCCGCCAGCCCCCCGGTGCGGCGCACCAGCGGCAGCGTGCCGTATTTCAAGCCATAGAGTTGAGTCAGCCCGCAGGGTTCAAAGCGGCTCGGTACCATGATCACATCGGCCCCGCCAATAATGCGGTGCGAGAAGGCTTCGTGGTAACCAATCTGTACGCCAACCTGCTCCGGATAGTCGGCGGCAGCGGCGAGAAACGCCTGTTGCAGTACCGCATCGCCGGCCCCCAGCAGCGCCAGTTGGCCGCCCTGCTCCAGCAGCGCAGGCAGGGCTTCCAGCACCAGATCCAGCCCTTTCTGACTGGTCAGGCGGCTCACTACCGCAAACACCGGCAGCGACTCATCCACCTTCAGGCCCATGGCTTTTTGCAGGTGTAGCTTGTTCTTGACCTTGTTCTTCAGATCGTCAGCGTCGTAACGGGCGGTCAGCCGCGGATCGTGGGACGGGTCCCAAATTTTGTCATCTACGCCGTTAAGAATGCCGCTCAAGCGCCCCTGATGCTGGCGTTCCTGCAGCAGCCCCTCCATGCCATAGCCAAACTCCGGCCGGGTGATTTCGCGCGCGTAGGTCGGGCTGACGGCGGTGATATGGTCGGCGTAGTACAACCCCGCCTTCAGGAATGACATCTGGCCGTAAAACTCCAGGCCATAGACGTTGTAGAACGAAGGCGGTAACCACAGCTCTGCCACGTGATGGGCGGAGAACAGCCCCTGATAGGCCAGGTTATGCACGGTGAAGATGGAACGTGCCGGATGGCCATTGGCGGCCAGATAGGCACAGGCCAGCCCCGCATGCCAGTCATGGGCATGCACTATCTGCGGGCGCCAGTACCGATCCAGCCCCTTGGCCAGCTCGCAGGCCATCCAGCCCAGCAGGGCAAAGCGTCGGTGGTTGTCGGAATAGGCATTCATTGATTGGTCGTGATATGGGCTACCCGGCCGCTCGTACAGCCAGGGGGCATCAATCAGGTAAATGCCCACGCCGTGGTAGGTACCGTAACGCAAGCCGACCCGGCCGGCGAAAGAATCGATTTCTGCCACCAGAACCGAGTCCGGTATGCCATTACGCACGTCAGGAAAAGCGGGCAATAACACCCGAACATCGCCGCCCTCGGCGATCTGAGCCGCCGGTAATGCGCCAACCACGTCTGCGAGCCCGCCGGTTTTCAACAGGGGGAACATTTCAGAACATACGTGTAAAACCTGCATTATCACTCCTGAGAATCGGCAAAATTACTCTGGAAAAGCAGGCTTGCCGCTGTTGTTAACCCCGCGTTGTGCAAGCCATCAGTCCGTTTATATGGCGGCAGGCTATCGTTCTGCCGACTACCTTAACTCACAACTTTGACAACATTTCGCGCGTAACCAGCACAATGCCACCTTCCGAGCGATAAAAGCGTTTGCTGTCCTCGTCGGCATTTTCGCCAATCACCATGCCCTCGGGAATATGGCAGGCACGGTCGATAATGCAGCGCCGCAGACGGCAGGAACGGCCGACGTTAACGTCCGGCAGCAATACGGTAGAGTCGATGGTGCAGAACGAGTTCACCCGCACCCGCGGGAATAGCACCGAATGCACCACCACCGAACCGGAGACGATGCAACCGCCGGACACCAGCGAGTTCATGGTCATACCGTGGCTACCGGAACGATCCTGTACGAATTTGGCTGGCGGCAGCGGTTCCATATGAGTGCGGATCGGCCAGGCACGGTCATACATATCCAGCTCTGGTGTCACCGAAGCCAGATCGAGGTTGGCGCGCCAGTAGGCCTCGAGCGTACCCACATCACGCCAGTACGGCGGCAGATCGGGGTTGGAGGTCACGCAGGACAGCGTGAACGGGTGCGCCCAAGCCGCTTTCTGGGCGGTGATTTTCGGGATCAGATCCTTGCCGAAATCGTGGGTGGAGCCCGGCGTCGACATGTCCTCTTCCAGCAGTTGGAACAGGTAGTCAGCGTTAAAGATATAGATCCCCATGCTGGCCAGCGACATATCCGGGTTGCCTGGCATCGGCGGCGGGTTGCTGGGTTTTTCCAGGAATTCGAGGATCAGATCGTTTTCGTCCACCTCCATCACGCCGAACTCGCTGGCTTCCTCACGGGGTACCGGCAAGCAGGCAACGGTGCATTGCGCGCCCTTCTCCACGTGGTCGATCAGCATGCGCGAGTAATCCATCTTGTAGATGTGATCGCCCGCCAGGATCACCACATATTCGGCGTCGTAACGGCGAATGATATCCAGGTTCTGGTACACCGCATCCGCCGTGCCCTTGTACCAGTGCTCGGTACTGAGGCGTTGCTGGGCCGGCAACAGATCGACAAACTCGTTCATCTCTTCGTTGAGGAACGACCAACCGCGCTGGATATGCTGCACCAGGGTATGGGACTGGTATTGGGTGATCACGCCGATGCGGCGGATGCCCGAATTCAGACAGTTTGACAGGGCAAAATCGATAATGCGGAATTTACCGCCAAAGTGGACGGCCGGCTTGGCCTGGGTTGAGGTTAAATCTTTCAAACGCGAACCGCGGCCACCGGCCAGGATCAGGGCGACGGACTTAATCGGCAGTTGGCGTGCCAACATCAGGGGGTCTTTATTTTCAAACCTAACCATAGCTGACTCCTTTTATTTTTTCTTTACCAGCACGCAAATCGAGTGCGCAGCCTGGTGCCAGGCGGGTAAAACCGCCCGCGAATCTTCCTGAGTAAAGGGAGCGACAAGCTGCCAATCGCCGACGGGCAACGTCATCTCCACCGCCTGCTGCGTGGCGTTCACGACCACCAGCCAGCGTTGCGACAGACAGATCTGCAAACGCAGTTCACCCTGCTCCCACTCTTGTGCGTCGAGGGGTTGCCCCTGCGCGTTCAGCCACTGCACGCTGCCGTCACCCTCCTGCCACCAGCGGTCTTGCTGCAAGGCAGGGATTTGTTGACGTAAACGGATCAGTGCTGCGGTGTAATCGGTGAGAGCGTCATCTGCCGTGGCCCAGTCGAGCCAGGTGATAGCGTTGTCCTGACAATAGGCATTGTTGTTGCCCTGCTGGCTGTGTCCATGCTCGTCGCCGGCCAGCAGCATCGGCGTCCCCTGGGACAGCAACAACGTGGCGAGCAGCGCTCGTCGGCTGGCCCTGCGGCGTTGCAAAATGGCATCGTCGGCAATCGGGCCTTCAACACCGTGGTTATTGCTAAAGTTACGATCACTGCCGTCACGGTTACCTTCACCGTTCAGTTGGTTGTGCTTGCGGTTAAAACTGACCAAGTCCTGCAGGGTGAACCCGTCATGAGCGGTCAGCATGTTGATGCTGGCGTACGGCGCACGCCCGCGTTGGTTAAACAGATCACTGGAAGCAGCGAAACGTTGGGCGAACTGCCCCAACGATATGCCGTCCTGCAGCCAGAAACGACGGATATCGTCCCGGTAATGGTCGTTCCACTCGGCGAAGCGCCCCGGGAATTGGCCCACCTGGTAACCGCCAGGCCCGATATCCCACGGCTCGGCGATCAGCTTGCAGCGAGAAAGCAGGTCGTCCGCCAGCAACGCCTGGAACAACGGCGCATCGCGGTCGAACGCAGGCGTACGGCCAAGTACGCTGCCCAGATCGAAGCGGAAGCCATCAACGTGGCATTCGCCCACCCAAAAACGCAGACAGTCCATCACCCAGGCCACGCCCTGTGGCTGATCCAATCGCAGCGTGTTACCGCAGCCGGTATCGTTCACGTAGTCGCCGTCGGGGGTGAGCCAGTAATAGCCCGGGTTATCGATACCGCGCAGCGACAACGTCGGCCCATCGGTATCCAGCTCGGCGCTGTGGTTGAACACCACGTCGAGGATCACCTCAATACCGGCCTTATGCAGCGCTTTCACCGCATCGCGAAACTCGCGCAGCGGCGTCGTATCAGTGCGCAGGCTGGAATAACGGTTATCCGGCGCAAAGGGCGCAAGTACGTTGTAGCCCCAGTAATTAATCAGTCCGAGCCGCTGCAGACGCGGTTCAGAACTGTGCTGCTGCACCGGCAACAACTCCAGCGCAGTGATGCCGAGCCGCTTGAAATAGGCAATCATCACCGGGTGACCGAGCGCGGCGAAGCTACCGCGCAACACCGGTGGGATCTCCGGATGCTGCAAGGTCAGGCCGCGCACATGCGCTTCGTAGATCACCGTTTTACCCCAGGGCGTGGCCGGCGGGCGGTCATCCTGCCAATCGTAAGCTTCGTCAATCACCACGCACTTGGGCATCAGTTCGGCGCTGTCATGCTGATCCGGCCGGTCATAGCCGCCATGCAGGTAAGGATCATCTGCAACCGGTCCCTCTACCGCGCGCGCGGCGGGATCCAACAGCAGTTTGTTGGGGTTAAAACGCAACCCCTGCGCAGGATCAAACGGACCATATACGCGGAAACCGTAACGCTGCCCCGGTTTACCGCCCGGCAGGTAGCCGTGCCAGATATCACCGCTGCGCGCCGTCAGTGGCAGCCGAACCTCCTGCTGCTGTTCGTCAAACAGGCAAAGCTCCACCCCCGTGGCTCGGGCAGAATAGAGGCTAAAGTTGATGCCGTTACCGTCATAGTGCGCCCCGAGAGGCGCGGCGATGCCGGGCGTCAGCTCAGTCATTGCGCCTCCCGCAGCAGATAGATAGTCGCCAATGGCGGTACGGTCACGCTGATCGAATGCTCGCGGCCGTGGTTGCCTATCGGTTCAGACACCACGCGGCCCTGATTGCCGGTATTGCTGCCGTGATAATGATGCGAGTCGGTATTGAGGATTTCCCGGTATTCGCCGGCACGCGAAATGCCGATGCGATAATGATGGCGCGGTACCGGAGTGAAGTTGCTGACGGCAATCAGCTCATTACCCTGCGAATCATAACGGGCAAAGGCGAACACCGAGTTGTCGTGGTCGTCCACCACCAGCCACTCAAAGCCGTCAGGGCGATAGTCGCGCTCATACAACGGCGCCTGCTGTTGATAGCAATGGTTGAGATCGCGCACCAGCCGTTGCACGCCGTGGTGCCAGCCGTCCAACCCTTCCAGCAGGTGCCAGTCGAGGCTGCTGTCGAAGTTCCATTCGCGCCCTTGGGCAAATTCGCAGCCCATAAACAGCAGCTTCTTGCCCGGATGCGCCCACATAAAGCCGTAGTAGGCGCGCAGGTTGGCAAACTTCTGCCAGGCATCGCCGGGCATGCGGTCGAGCACCGATTTCTTGCCATGCACCACTTCGTCATGGGAAATCGGCAGCACAAAGTTCTCGGTGTAGGCATACAACATGCCGAAAGTCATCTGATTGTGATGATATTTACGGTGCACCGGGTCGCATTTCATGTAGTTAAGCGTGTCGTGCATCCACCCCAGGTTCCATTTGTAATGGAACCCCAGGCCATTGGATTCCGGCGGCAGCGTCACCCCTGGGTAATCGGTGGATTCTTCCGCCAGCGTCACCGCGCCGGGGCGCTCCTTGCCGACGGTGTGGTTGGTATAACGCAGGAAGGCGATGGCCTCCAGGTTCTCGTTACCGCCGTAGTAATTCGGCACCCATTCGCCGTCAGCGCGGCTGTAATCACGGTAGATCATCGAGGCTACCGCATCGACGCGCAGCGCATCTATGCCATAACGCTCCAGCCAGTAAAGGGCATTACCTGCCAGATAATTACGCACCTCGTTGCGGCCATAGTTATAGATCAGGGTATTCCAGTCCTGATGAAAGCCTTCGCGCGGATCGGCGTATTCATACAGCGCGGTGCCGTCGAAGTTCGCCAGGCCATAGGCGTCGCTGGGAAAATGCCCCGGCACCCAGTCGAGGATCACGTTAATGCCGGCCCGATGCGCCGCAGCCACAAACGCCTTAAAGTCAGCCGGAGTGCCGAAACGTCGGGTCGGCGCGTACAGACCTAAAGGCTGATAACCCCAACTGCCGTCAAACGGGTGCTCGTTAATCGGCAGCAGCTCGATATGGGTGAATCCCATGTCCTTGACGTAATCAATCAGCTGCACGGCCAGTTCGCCGTAGCTGAGCCAGAAATTATCGTCGGTGTGGCGGCGCCACGAGCCAAGATGCACTTCGTAGATAGAAATCGGGCGGTCAAAATCATTGGCCCGCTGACGTTGCGGGGTGTTTTCTACCACCTCAGGCAACGGAGTGACCAACGACGCGGTGTCCGGTCGCATCTGCGCTTCAAATGCGTAAGGATCGGCTTTGAGCTGGGTGTTGCCGTAGCAGTCGATGATTTCATATTTGTACAACTGCCCGGCCTTCACGCCCGGCAGAAACAGCTCCCAAATGCCATTTTCACGACGCAGGCGCATCGGATGGCGGCGTCCGTCCCAAAAGTTGAATTCCCCCACCACCGAGACTCGCTGGGCGTTGGGTGCCCAAACGGCAAAACTGACGCCTTCGACGTCATCGAGCGTGGCGAGATGAGCGCCCAAACGTTCATAAGGACGCAAATGGGTCCCTTCAGCCAACAGCCAACTGTCGATATCCTGCAGCAGGGTGCCGAAGCGGTAGGGATCGTCGACGATCTGTTGGTGATCGTGCCAGCGCACATCAAACTGATAGCGGAACGGCGTTTTACGGCGCGGCACCGTGGCGCTGAAAAAACCCCGCTCATCATCACAGTTCAGCTGCACCAATCGGCGGCCGGTTTGCTGATCCCGCAGCCAGACTTCGCTGGCGTCAGGCAACAGCGCACGCACCTGCAGGCCGTTATCGACCGCATGCATGCCAAGCAGGGAAAAAGGATCGGCAGAGTTGCCGGAGAAAAGCTGATCAATCACGTCACGATCGGGAAGTACAGGCATAGTCTTCTTCCTAAGATTAAGAGCATGATTTATAAGAGGCCACGCAGCCCATCGCCTTTCAGGTTACAGCGGCGTTGGCTGTACCTTGAGATCCACAGGGCGTAACGCTTAATCCATAGCCGTTTTGGTTATCATGCAATTCATTCGGTTTCTAAAGCGTGATTACAGTCGGTTATTGATCAATTTTCACCCTACCGACCCGAATACCGCTCTTTATGCTTATTTTTGGTGCTGGCGAAAATTTATCCGCCAGCCCTTTAAGCATAGCTAATGTCAGTTAAAAACATTGCCGCATTACCAGGAAAAAGCTTCATTAAGAAAACTGCCAGCCTGACAGCGTCTTTGCGCTGCTGCCCGCATGGTGAAGTGCCGATGGCTTGTGTGCTTTCTCCCCTTTGCAGCGACTTAGTCCATAGCGCGCCGAAACGGAGAAAAAGGAAGAAAATAAGGCTTTTGAGGGCTGAAAGAGCTCAGCCCTCGGGAAGTACAGTTCAGGTTACAGCAGGATACGCAGCATGCGGCGCAGCGGTTCAGCCGCACCCCACAGCAACTGGTCACCCACGGTGAACGCAGACAGGTATTCCGGCCCCATATTCAGCTTACGCAGACGGCCGACTGGCGTATTCAGCGTCCCGGTAACCGCAGCCGGCGTCAGTTCACGCATGGTCAGTTCACGGTCGTTCGGGATCACCCGCACCCAATCATTGTGGGTCGCCAGCATCTGCTCGATTTCCGGCAGCGAAACGTCTTTTTTCAGTTTCAGGGTGAATGCCTGGCTATGGCAACGCAACGCGCCAACGCGCACGCACAGGCCATCAACCGGGATCACGCTGCTGCTGTTGAGGATTTTGTTGGTTTCCGCCTGGCCTTTCCACTCTTCGCGGCTCTGGCCGTTATCGAGCTGCTTGTCGATCCATGGGATCAGGCTGCCGGCCAGCGGCACGCCAAAGTTATCGGTTGGCAGTTTGCCGCTGCGGGTGGCCGCAGTGACTTTACGTTCGATGTCCAAAATGGCCGATGCCGGATCCTGCAGCTCTTTCGCCACGTCTGCATGCAGCATGCCCATTTGAGTCAGCAGCTCACGCATGTGGCGCGCGCCGCCGCCGGAAGCGGCCTGATAGGTCGCAACGGATGCCCACTCGACGAGGTTGTTGGCGAACAGGCCGCCCAGCGACATCAGCATCAGGCTGACGGTGCAGTTGCCGCCGACAAAGGTCTTGATGCCTTTGTCCAAGCCCTGCTGAATCACGTCGCGGTTGACCGGGTCCAGAATGATAATCGCGTCATCCTGCATGCGCAGTGAAGAAGCGGCATCAATCCAGTAGCCTTGCCAACCGGTTTCACGCAGCTTCGGGTAAATTTCGTTGGTATAATCGCCGCCCTGGCAGGTAATAATGATGTCGAGCGCGCTCAGCGCATCAACATCGTAAGCATCTTGCAGCGTGCCCTGCTGGCCGCCGAATGCCGGCGCCGCAGAACCGTGCTGCGAAGTGGAGAAAAAGACCGGGCGAATGGCGTCGAAATCGCGCTCTTCCGTCATGCGTTGCATGAGTACGGAGCCGACCATTCCGCGCCAACCGATGAAACCAACGTTTTTCATATGACTGTCCTGCCTTGGAGGATGACTGCTATAAGTTGTGTGCACTATCTCTCCACCTTACAAAATGTCAGCGCAGGCGCAAAGTGAATTTATTCGATAGCTGAACGATTCTCAGCAATCCTTCTTATATACCCCGTTGTCTTTCAAGCCATCGGGGATGGGTTAGTGCGTGGGTCGGGATGGCCGACACGTTTTTCAGATGCAGAGGTAATGATGACAGAGATGATTTCCGTCACGGTGTTGCTGTTTTTAATCATGGATCCGCTAGGCAACTTACCGATTTTCATGTCGGTACTCAAACATCTGGAACCGCGCCGACGCCGGGTGGTGGTGATCCGCGAATTGCTGATCGCCCTGTTGTTAATGTTGATATTCCTGTTCGCCGGCGAGAAAATTCTGGCGTTCCTCAACCTGCGAACCGAAACCGTGTCCATTTCCGGCGGGATTATTTTGTTTCTGATCGCCATCAAAATGATTTTCCCTACGCAGGAGGGCAACAGCAGCGGGCTTTCCGCCGGGGAAGAACCCTTCCTGGTCCCGCTCGCCATCCCACTGGTCGCCGGGCCTTCGATTCTGGCGGCGCTGATGCTGCTCTCGCACCAGTATCCGAACCAGATTTCACATCTGGTAGTGGCGCTGCTGATTGCCTGGGGTATTTCTGCCGCTATTTTGCTGATGTCGGACTTGTTCCTGCGCCTGCTGGGCAGTAAAGGCGTGAGCGCGCTGGAAAGGCTGATGGGGCTGATTCTGGTGATGCTGTCGACCCAGATGTTCCTGGACGGCGTGCGGGCTTACATGAAGCTATAGTGAATAAACGGGCGCCTGTGCGGCGCCGGCTTAGGGTGGCAGCCCGGATTACTGGGCTGCAACATGCCGAATATAGGCAAGCGTATCGGCGACTACGCCATCCAGCGGCTGATCGATATCAATCGCCTGCACATCCGGCTCCTGCGCGCCCGGCTCTTCCAGGGTGGCAAATTGGGAAACCAGCATCTGCGGCTTGAAGAAATGCCCTTTGCGCTGCTTCAGGCGCTCTTCAATCACCGCCTTGTCACCCTTCAGATAGATGAAATGCAGGTTGCGGTTGCCTTCACGCAGGCGGTCGCGATAGCTTTTTTTCAGCGCCGAACACACCAGCAGAGAGACGTCATTGGTGCGCTCCATGGCAAAGATAGCGTCATTCAATGCGGCCAGCCACGGGGCGCGATCGTTATCGTCCAGCGCATGCCCGGCGGCCATTTTGTTAATGTTGGCGCGCGGGTGCAGGTAGTCTCCGTCCAGCATCGCGGCATGGGCTTCATGGGCAACGGCGCTGGCGACGGCAGACTTTCCGCTGCCTGAAACGCCCATCAAAATAAATACGTGGTGCTGTGGATTACTCATAATGTCATGCCCTTACGGAGTCAGATGTACGTTTTGGCAACGGGTTACGCCGCCTGCGCCATCAAATGCGCCCCAAACTCAAAAAGAATGTCCGACACCCCCACGGGGTGCCGGATAACCTCGCTATTCCCTTTGCATTTCAAGTGGCAGTCAACGCTGCGCCAACCTGAAAAACGACAGGAATATTAGACCACCGTCGCCAGCAGCAGACACCCTACCAGGCCGCAGACGGAAATAATGGTTTCCAGCACCGACCAGGACTTGATGGTTTCCATGATGCTCAGGTTGAAATACTCCTTGAACAGCCAGAACCCCGGATCGTTGACGTGAGAGAAAATCACGCTGCCTGAACCGACCGCGATCACCATCAGCTCCGGGCTGACGCCGGTAGTGGCGATCAACGGGGCCACGATGCCGCCGGCGGTGATCGCCGCTACGGTAGCGGAACCCAGCGCCAGTCGCAGCGCAGCCGCAATCGACCAGGCCATCAGAATAGGTGAGACGTTGCTGCCTTCCATCAGGGCGGCAATGTATTTCTCCACGCCGCTGTCGACCAGTACCTGCTTGAACGCACCGCCACCGCCGATGATCAACAGCATCATGGCGATAATTTTGATGGAGTCGGTGATTGTACCCATCACTTCATCCATAGTACGGCCGCGGTTCAAGCCAAAGGTGAAGATAGCGATCAGTACCGCAATCAACGTCGCCATCACCGGATCGCCGAAGAACTCGGCAAAGCGCAGCAGGCTATGGCCCTTCGGCAGCACCATTTCCGCTACCGCACGCAGCGCCATCAGGATCACCGGCACCAACGAGGTGGCAACGCTGATGCCAAAGCTTGGCATTTCTTCTTCGGTGAAGATTTTTGGGTTATACAGGCCTTCAGGAACCGGCTTGTCGATGCCTTTCAGGAAACGGGCATAGACAGGACCGGCCAGGATCACCGTCGGAATGGCCAGCAGCGTGCCGTACAGCAGGGTTTTACCCATATCGGCATGGAAGATGGTGGCGATCGCCGTTGGGCCAGGGTGCGGCGGCAGGAAACCGTGGGTCACCGACAGCGCAGCCGCCATCGGCACGCCGACATACAGCAGCGGCACGCGTGCAGACGCGGCGATACTGAAGACCAGCGGCAGCAGCAGCACGAAGCCAACTTCATAGAACAGCGCAAAACCGACGGTAAAACCGGTCAGTACCACCGCCCATTGAATGTATTTTTGACCGAACTTCTCGATAAGCGTAGTGGCGATGCGCTGGGCGCCGCCGCAGTCCGCCAGCAGCTTGCCCAGCATGGCGCCGAAGCCCATGATCAGCGCCAGGCTGCCCAGGGTGCCGCCCACGCCGGCCTTGATGGAGCCGATCACTTTATCGACTGGCATACCCTGAGCGATACCCACCGCCAGAGCAACCAGAACCAGAGAGATAAAGCCGTTCAGCTTAAAGCGGATCATCAGCAGCAACAGCAGCGCGACGCCGCCTGCAACAATCACTAATGGCATAATTTTTCTCCAACCTTTTTATCGCAGACTCTCTTTACGATAGGCCGTAAAGCGCGCGTTTGTTGTATTTTTAGGCTCTTCCCGGTGTTAGAAGACGAGCTGTAGGTGGTGCTGAGTCAAGGGTTCTATTTCTCCCTGTAGCGACCCTATCGCGCCGCTACAAGGTCATTGACCTCGTTGTTACCGGTATCATGATACCGGTAACAACAGCAGTGTCGGAACCGGGTAACGGGCTAAAATTCGCGTTCTGGGATAGAGATCAAACTTATGGGGGTAACGCGCGGTGGGCTTACAGATGAATAGCAAAACGCGCCGGGCGGCGCGATTTTCAAATTAAAATTGATGAAACAAAGAGTTAAAAGCGATCAGATGCTGCCGCCGGGGATCACGGTAAAACCGACGTCCACCATGCGCGGGCTGACCGTTTCGCCCCGCAAACGCGCCAACAGGCGTTCAGCCCCGATCTGCCCCATACGTTCACGCGGCGTCAGGACGCTCGCCAGTTTTGGCACCATCACCTGACCGATATCGTGGCCGTGGAAACCGGCAATCGCCATATCTTTGGGGATCGACAGCCCTTGGCGCTGGCACTCAAAGGTCGCGCCAATCGCCAGGTCATCGTTGGTGCAGAAAATACTGTCGATCTGCGGATAATCGCGCTGCGCCTGACGCAGCAGTTCGCCACCGGCGGAATAGGACGACGAACGCGCGGTCATGACGCTGTACGGCTCGAGACCGGATTCGCGCATCGCCTGTTCATAGCCCTGTTGCTTGATAATGGTACGTTCATCCTGACGCGCCCCGAAATACACCACGTGGCGATGACCGTGCGCGATGATTTGCTGGGTCATCTGGCGTGCCGCCTCAAAGTTGTTAAACCCCACGGCCAGGTCAATGCACGGTGAAACGCAGTCCATCAGTTCGACAACCGGGATCCCTGCCACCTCAATCATCTTCATAGTGCGCGGCGTATGGTGGCGTTCAGACAGGATCAGCCCATCAATGTTGTAAGACAGCAGCGAGGTCAGGCGCTGTTCTTCGCGCTCCGGCAAATAGCCGTAGTGCGCCAGCATGGTCTGGTAATTGTGCGCATCGGTGACGCTCTCGATGCCGCGCAGCACTTCAGCAAACACCTGGTTGGTCAACGACGGCAGCAATACGCCAATGGCGCGACTGGTGGAGTTGGAAAGGATATCCGGCGCACGGTTGGGAATGTAGCCCAGCTCATCCAGCGCGACGGCAATTTTTTGCTGCAAGATGGCAGAAACCTGCTCGGGATTACGCAGATAACGGCTCACCGTCATCTTGGTAACGCCAACCTTGTCTGCGACATCTTGAAGTACCGGCCGTTTTTTCTTCATTATCAATGAACTGGCTAACCGTGAATGGGCGCTCATTTTAGCAAAAAAAAACCGCTGCCGATATTGTTGGTTATCGGACGTCACAACGCAAAAAGGGCTCACTGTGTGAGCCCTCAGTATTTACCGCTTTATCAGACCGGCGGCAGATCGAACAGCAGAATTTCACTGTCTTCATCGGCATGAATCGACAGCGCAGCTTCATCCCACACCGCGAACGCATCGCTGGTGCCGGCCTGCTGACCATTGACCACTACCTTGCCACGCACCACCTGGATCCACACGCGACGACCGGCTTCAATCGGGCATTCTGCCTGTTCGTCTTGCTTCAATGCCCAGCGGGACAGCGTCATGTCCTGGAACACTTTCAGTGAACCGTCGCGCGCATCCGGCGACAACACCAGTTGGCGGCCCTGTGGCGCATCAAACATGCGTTGCTCATAGCGCGGCTCCAGCCCGACCCGATCGGGAATGATCCAAATCTGGTACAGGTGCAACGGACGATCGTTATTGCCGTTGTACTCGGAGTGACGCACCCCGGTGCCGGCACTCATGATCTGAAACTCACCGGCCTGGATCTGCTCTTTATTGCCCATGCTGTCCTGATGTTCTACCGTGCCGCTCAGCACGTAGGTCAGGATTTCCATGTCTTTATGTGGGTGGGTGCCAAAACCCTGCCCTGCGTCGATCACGTCTTCGTTGATCACCCGCAGCGCCGAGAAGCCCATAAAATCGGCATCGTAATAGTTGGCAAAGGAGAAGGTGTGCCAGCTATCCAGCCAACCATGATTGGCATGACCGCGATCTTCTGCCTTACGTAGATAAATCATATTCAACTCTCCTCAATGTTTTTTACAGTCTAGTCCTGGCAGCAGAATATGAAAGCGTAAAAAACTCATCCCTCTGTTCAAAAATTTAGATGGAGTTGCAAAGCCATTGGCAGGGAATTTGTTGAAGGCGGGTGAGCTGAAAACAGGCAAAAAAAAAGCCAGCACCCGAGCTGGCTAAGTAATACTTGGAAGCAATGTGAGCAATGTCGTGCCTTCGCAGCGAGGGTATCAAAGGTTGATACTCTCCCCGGAACGCATCGCAATAATAATCATTATCATTCGCACCTGTAAAGCGTTTTTTTAACCAATCCGGAATAATATTGACTCGACACAATAAACCGATAAATTCAGAGGTTATTCAACCGGTAAGCCAAAGGAGCAGCGTAATGAGTGAAATCGTAGTTCGTCACGTGGAAACGGCAGATGCACAGGCCCTGCATCAACTCTATTCTCAGCCGAAGGCTTACCGTGACACGCTACATCTTCCGCTACCGTCGGTCGAACTATGGCACAAGCGCCTCGCCAACCTCGAACCGGGCACGCATAGCCTGGTGGCCTGCATCGACGGACAGATTGTCGGTCAGTTGAGCGTGATGCTGAATCAGCGTGTACGCCGCCGCCACGTGGCGAGCTTTGGCATCGGCGTCGATGACCACCACCACGGCAAAGGCGTCGGCAGCAGCCTGATGAAGGCGATGATTGACCTGTGCGACAATTGGGCAGACATCGAACGCATCGAGCTGACGGTATTTACCGATAATCAGGCGGCCATCGCGCTATACCGCAAGTTCGGTTTTGAAATCGAAGGGACCAGCCGCGCTTACGCCATGCGCGACGGCGTACTGGCAGATTCTTACCATATGGCTCGCTTTCGCAGTGAACAGCAGAAAAAATCAGCCTCATGAGTGAGATAAAAAGTGAACCAGGGGCGGCAAACCGCCCCTTCACCGTCAGCCGTCGCACCTTCGTGCAAACGCTGGCCTGCGTAACGGGTGCTATCGGCATCCTCTCTCCCACCACCTTCCTGGGGGCCGCAATGCCAAGTTCTCCCGCCGTTCGAACCGGCGCGCGTAACCTGATTACCGACGTGCCCGGCCTGAAGGTCGGGGTCGCTCAGGACAGCCGGGTGCGTACCGGCACCACGGTGATCCTGCCGGATAGCCCGGCGATCGCCGCCGTCGATGTGCGCGGTGGCGGCCCGGCAACCCGCGAAACCGATGCGCTGGGGGAAGACAATCTGGTACAAACCCTTGATGCACTGGTGCTGAGCGGCGGTTCGGTGTATGGCCTGGCGGCGGCAGATGGCGTCGCAGCCTGGCTGGGGCAGCAGGGGCGTGGTTACGCCCTGCGTCCGGCACCGGGCGTACCGGTCTCTCCCATCGTACCCACCGCCTGCCTGTATGATCTAAGCAACGCCGGCGATAAAAACTGGCAGCTCGACCCACCCTATCGCCAATTGGGGATAGAGGCCGCCAGCAAGGCCGGCCACGACTTTCCGCTCGGCACCGTTGGCGCTGGCTATGGTGCCATGACCGGCATGGGCAAGCTGAAAGGCGGGCTGGGTTGGCGTCGATCGTGGCGACCAATGGCGCTACCGTCGGCGCACTGGTGGCGGTCAATAGCCTGGGGTCGGTCGTCGCCCCCGGGACCCGTGCCTTCTGGGCGACGCCTTATGAAATCGACGGCGAGTTTGGCAACGGCGGTGCCGCAGCGCTGGCGCAGTTGCATGGCCAGGGTGAAGACTGGATGCCAGAAGAACCGACGGGCGGCAGGAAGAACACCACCCTGGCTTGCATCGCCACCGATCTGGCGTTGACCCGGGTGGAGCTGAAACGCGTGGCGATGATGGCGCAGGACGGCATGGCACGCGCCATCCGCCCGCTACACAGCCCGTTCGACGGCGATGTGGTGTTTGCCTTATCCACCGGGCAGCGTGAGGTACAAGGCAGCCGAGAGCTGGCGGTGCTGCAGATAGGTGCACTGGCGGCGGACACCCTGGCACGGGCCATCGCCCGTGGTGTCTATGCGGCGACCCCATGGCCCGGCGGACAGGTAACCACCTGGAAAACCCTCGCCTGACGTTGCCAATAAAAAAGGGCGCATCGATGACTCGAGCGCCCCTTGCCGATCGCCTGCGAATTAAATGCCGGCGGTCTCTTTAATATAACGGCGCGCCTTCACCGCATACTCAAACGGGTTGGCCAGCGCCGGATCCTGCTCGGCCTCCACCACCATCCACCCTTTGTAACCGCGCTCATCCAGCAGTTTAAACACCGGACGGAAGTCGATCACCCCATCACCCGGCACGGTAAAGGTGCCTTTCTTCACGCCGTCGAGGAAGCTGAGTTTGTTGGCCTTTACCTCGGCCACCACGTCGTCACGCACATCTTTCAGATGCACATGGTTAATACGCGGCAGGTATTTTTCCAGTATCGCCATCATCGCCTGCTGGCTGCCTTCTGAATAGTAAGCATGGCCAGTATCAAACAGCAGGTAGACGTCGTCGTTCACCATGCTCATGTAACGGTCGATCTCGGCGGTAGTTTGAATGCCGGTACCCATATGGTGGTGCAGACAGACCTGCATGCCCTTGCCGGCAGCAATCTTGGCCAGCTCATTGTAGCCATCGGCCACTCGCTGCCACTCTTCATCGCTGAAATACGGCTTCTCTTCGAACACCCCTTTGGTGGTGCCCTGAATGCTTTTGCTCTGCTCGGAGCAGCCAATCACCTTGGCGCCCATAGCATGCAGGAAATTCATATGGTTAATAAATTCATCAATGGTTTTTTCTTTCAGACCATCGGCGAAGAAGGTGCTGAACCAGGCGTTGCAGATTTGAATGCCGCGGATATCCAGCATCGGCTTGAGCACCGCCGGATCGCGCGGATACTTGCTGCCCACTTCGCTGCCGGTAAACCCGGCCAGCGCCATTTCGCTGACGCACTGCTGGAAAGTGTTCTCTTTGCCCAGGTCGGGCATGTCGTCGTTGGTCCAGCCAATCGGGGCGATGGCCAGTTTTACGTTGTCTTTATTCATTTTCAGCCTCAATCATAGGAGCAGCACGCCGGTGATTTCACACCCACGCAGCCGAGAAATTTATTTACCCAACAGCTCTTTTTCGATGCGCTCTCGGGTCGCTACCGCCTGAGTTTTCATTCGTTCCGGATAGCCAAACAGCGAGGTGCAGATAATGGATTCGCCGCCCACCTTAAAATTACGATTGGCAAATTCCATATCGCGCAACGTCTGGAACAGGGCATCGAAATCCACTTCCCCTTCGCCGATACCCATATGCTGGTGCACGGCGGCGTCTACACCCGGCGGGTTGACGATATAGCGGCAGTGCTTGGTATGGTTCATGGTGTCGGCGATCAACACGTGCGAGAGATCGTCACCGGCATATTTCAGCATGCCGGCCACGTCACCCTGGCCTTTGTCGTAGTAGAAGGTGTGCGGCACGCTGTAGAGATACTTCACGTGATCGCTGCGTAACGACTTGACGATATCGGCGGTTTCATTGCTCAGCTCGCAGAAATCCCACGGGTGCGATTGGATTTCCATGCGGATGCCTTCGCGCTCGATAATCGGCAGCAGCTCCTCCATTGAGCGGTACCACAGTTCTTCACAGATCTCCGGCTCATTGGGGTTACCCGCCAGCTCGGTATTGATCACCTGCACGCCCATTTCCACTGCGATTTCAATCATCCGGCGCCAGTTTTTGACCGCCGCCTGGCGGCGATCTTCCCCCGGACCGGACCAGCGATACACCACGATAAACGAGGAAATCTCCACGCCGGTGGCCTTCAGCGCATTTTTGTATTCCGCCATCACTTCGCGCCCGGCTTTCGGATGCTTGTAGAACGGATTGATCTGCGGGTGTGGTGACTGCTCAATATACTGATAGCCCCAGTCCGCCACCTGCTCAACCATTTTGGTGATGCCAAGGTCCCTGATGACATCCACATCAAAAGCGATCTTCATGGTCATTCCTCTTTAAACGTAAGTGCGGCGCTCAACCCATCAGTTGCCGTAAAAAGCCGGGCGCGGCGGCAAGGTCACCGGCACAATTTCACCGCTGAGTTGCGCGGCCACGCAGGCGTCGGCAGTGACAGAAGCGGCATAACCATCCCAGGCGGAAGGCCCGGTCAGCTTGCCGGCCAAGACGTCATTGATAAAGCCTTGCAGCTCGACGTCATAAGCATCGATAAAGCGGTCTTTCCAGTCGGTCAGAATTTCGGTAGACAGTCGGGCGCCGCTGCGCATCTGCACCGAAGACGGCTCTGGCAGCTTGGCAATGCCGGTTTCACCCACCACCTCACACTGGATGTCATAGCCGTATTGGCAGTTAACGAAAATTTCGACGTCGATGCGCGTGCCTTTGGCGGTTTCGAACAGCACAATTTGCGGATCTTTCAGGTGCGGGAACGCCTTGGGGCTTTTACGCGGGAACACGACCTGCACCGAGACATAGTCGTCATCCAGCAGCCAGCGCAGCACGTCAATCTCGTGGATCAGGGTGTCGGTGATCGCCATATCCGTGGTGTAAGCTTCGCCGACGGTCGGGTTGCGGTGTGCGCAGTGCAGCATCAGCGGTTCGCCAATTTGCCCGCTGGTCAGCACCTGTTTTAATGCACGGTAACCCTGATCGTAAGGGCGCATAAAGCCGACCTGCACCAGACGTTTACCGTGTTTCGCTTCGGCTTCGACGATGTTTTTGCAGCCCTGAGCGGTAACCGCCAGCGGCTTTTCACAGAATACCGGCTTACCGGCGGCAATCGCGGCCAACACGAACTCTTCGTGACTCGGGCCCCAGGAGGTGACCAGCACCGCCTGCACGTCCGCCGCATTGACCAGATCGTGGCCGTTGTCATACACCTTGGCGTCCAGCTTCAGGTCGCTCACCACCTTGGCGGCGCTGTCGCGATTGATGTCGTTGACCGCCACGACACGGCTGCCCTGCAACACTTTGCTGCAGCGGCGAATGTGATCCCGACCGATTGCGCCGGTGCCAATAACCCCAATGTTCAATGTCATTTTCGTTATCCTCTTCAAATAGTTGCGGCAGACGTAAGGTCTGGGTAATCAAACGGGATCCTGATCAGTAGTCGCGGGCCTTATCGATGTTTTCCTGCAGCTTGCGGGCCACGGCGACGATTTTTTCGCTGTCGGCAACCTGGGCACCGCCCACGCGCCACCAGCTGAGATATTTGTGCACCATGGTTTTTGGCAGCACCTTGATGTCCAGCAGGGTCGACACGGTTTGCCGACGGGCATCAGCCAGCGCTTCGATCAGCTGCTGCTCGGTGGTCACGCTGTAGGTTTTGCAACCGTAGGCCGCAGCCAGCATGGCAAAGTTGACCGGCACCAAATTGCCGTCGAGCTTGCCGCCCTGCGGGTTGCGGAAGCGGAACTCGGTGGTGTAGCTGTCCATGCCGTGTTCCATCTGCAGATTATTGATGCAGCCGTTGGTCATGTTGTCGAGCAGCACCACGTTGATTTTGCAGCCTTCCTGAATCGAGGTGACCAGTTCGGAATGCAGCATCATAAAGGCGCCGTCGCCGACCATCGCATACACCTCGCGGTTCGGCTCAGCCAGCTTGACCCCCAGCGCGGCATTGACCTCGTAGCCCATACAGGAGTAGCCGTATTCCACGTGATAACCCTGTTCGCCGTGGTTGTGCCACACCCGTTGCAAATCACCCGGCAGGCTGCCCGCGGCGGCGACGATCACGCTGTCCTGCGGCAGATGCTGGTTCAGTACCCCCAGCACCCGGCTTTGGGTTAACAAGGAGTCGGTCTTTTCGATAAATTCGGCAAACACGCGGTCACGATCGAGGTGGTCGTCAATTTCAGGAACAAAACCTTCTCCGGTGTATTCCACCGCATAAACCCGGGCGGTTTCCTGCTGTTGCGAGCTGCGTGCGTCGGCAATGGCATTGCCCCAGCCGGCGCGATAATCTGCCTGTGCCAGCCGTTCGCTCAGTGCGGACAGCGCTTCGCGGGCATCGGCCAACACCTGCACGCCGTCGAGCTTGCCGGCGTCAAAAGCGCTGACGTTAATATTGAGGAAATCGACGTCCGGATCCTGGAACAGCCATTTTGACGAAGTGGTGAAGTCGGTATAACGGGTGCCCACGCCAATCACCAGATCGGCCTGACGGGCCAGCGTATTCGCCGCCAGACAGCCGGTTTCACCGATGCCCCCCAGGTTGAATTCATGGCTGCTAGGCACCGTGCCTTTGCCCGCCTGAGTTTCGGCAAACGGGATGTGGAAACGCTCGGCGAAGTCACGCAGTGCCTGGCCGGCCTGCGAGTATTTCACCCCGCCACCGCACACCAGCAGCGGGCGACGTTTAGCGGTCAGCAGCGCCAACGCATCCTCCAGCATGCCGGCGGTCGCCGGGCGGCGATCGAGCCGATGCACACGCTTTTGGAAGAAATAGTCCGGGTAGTCATAGGCTTCGCCCTGCACGTCCTGCGGCAGGCACAGCGTCACCGCGCCGGTTTCCGCCGGATCGGTCAGCACGCGCATCGCATTGATGCAGGCGCTCATCAGCTGTTCAGGACGCACTATGCGGTCCCAGTATTTGCTCACCGCACGGAAGGCGTCATTGGTGCTGATGCTGAGATCGTAGGACTGTTCAATCTGCTGCAGCACCGGGTCCGGCTGGCGCGAGGCGTAAACATCGCCCGGCAGCAGCAATAAAGGAATGCGGTTGGCGGTGGCGGTCGCGGCGGCGGTGATCATATTGGCGGCGCCGGGCCCGACGGAAGAGGTGCAGGCATAGATCTGCTGACGCAGCTTCTGCTTGGCGAAGCCGGTCGCTGCGTGGGCCATACCCTGCTCGTTACGCCCCTGATGCACCACCAGCTCACCGCTGTCCTGCTCCAGCGCCTGCCCCAGACCGAGGACGTTGCCGTGGCCGAAAATCGCAAAGATGCCTTTGACGAATTTGGTTTCCACGCCGTCGACCAACAGGTACTGGTTGTCGAGGAACCTGACGAGTGCCTGTGCCATGGTTAACCGGATCTTGCCCATTTACTCACCCTTTTAGATTAGTCTCGCCCGCGCCGGCACCAGCTGCATGCCGAACCAGATAAGCTGTGTGATACTCGCCGTCAGCAAGCGCTGTACCCTGCTTAAGCCGACAACCTGAAACGTGTTGGGATTATAAACAAATATATTTTTCATAAAATCACATTACAGAAGAAACATTTCATTTTGCGATAAAGATCCCATAATGATGAAAACCCCGTTTCATCCATGCCTTTAGAATTCACTGACTTAGCCACCCTTTCACCCGTTGAGGCGTCCGCTCAACACCGCCTGAACTCACAGCAACCCTTGGCACCATCAGCCTGTGACACCAAGGATACCCTTGCCGCCCCTCGGCGTTTTCACCTCAGGGCGGGCGGGGTTTTCGATGCCCTTTACCGTTGTAGCAACGGGGTTTTAAATGCATCACATTTTTGGGGTGTAAATTTCATTCAATCTTGAAATTGAAATTTTTATTCCTCATACTCCAAAAATGCTTCGCAGTCGGGGTTTCGCTTAATACAGAAGGAAACGGGTATGGCTACACAAGAAAAACAGCTTGATGTCATTTGTCTCGGGCGTATCGCCGTCGATTTCTATGCACAGCAAATCGGCGCACGCCTGGAAGATGCCAGCACATTCTCAAAATATCTCGGCGGCTCTTCCGGCAATGTGGCTTACGGCACGGCCATTCAGGGTCTGAAGTCCGGCATGCTGGCCCGCGTCGGCGACGAACATATGGGCCGTTTCCTGCGCGAAGAACTGCAGCGCGTCGGGGCCGACACCCAAAGCCTGATTACCGACCCCCAGCGCCTGACCGGCCTGGTGATCCTCGGCATTAAAGATCAGGAAACCTTCCCGCTGATTTTCTATCGCGAAAACTGCGCCGATATGGCGTTGACGCCGGACGATATCGACGAGGCCTACATTGCATCGTCACGGGCATTGGCCATTACTGGCACCCACCTGTCGCATCCGAACACCCGCGCGGCAGTGTTGAAGGCGCTGGAATACGCCCGACGCCACGGTCTGCGCACCGCGTTGGATATCGATTATCGGCCGGTGCTGTGGGGCCTGACATCGCTGGGCGACGGTGAAACCCGTTTCGTCGAGTCAGAAAAAGTAACCCGCGAACTGCAAGAAGTGCTGCATCACTTTGATCTGATCGTCGGCACCGAAGAAGAGTTTCATATTGCCGGCGGCAGCACCGATACCCTGACCGCGTTGAAAAACGTGCGCAAGGCGACTCAGGCCACGCTGGTTTGCAAACGCGGCGCCCAGGGCTGTTCGGTATTTGAAGCGGAGATCCCGACAAGCTGGCAACAGGTCAAACTGCACTCCGGCGTAAGGGTTGAGGTACTGAACGTACTGGGTGCGGGCGATGCCTTTATGTCCGGCCTGCTGCGCGGTTACCTGAACGATGAAGGTTGGGATCAGGCCTGCCGCTATGCCAATGCCTGCGGCGCACTGGTGGTTTCGCGTCACGGCTGTGCGCCGGCGATGCCGACCAAGCAGGAACTGGATGACTACCTGCAGCGCGAGCAGGAAGTGAAACGTCCGGATCGCGATGCGCGGCTTAACCATCTGCACCGGGTCACTACCCGTAAACAGCAGTGGCCGGAGCTGTGTGTGTTCGCTTTCGACCACCGCAAACAGCTGGCGGACATGGCGCGAGAAGCCAACGTCAGCGAGGAACGCATTCCCAAACTGAAAACCCTGCTGCTGACCGCGGCGCAACAGGCCGCCGAGGTTGCCGGGTTGCAGGGCAACAGCGGCATTCTGGCCGATACCACCTATGGGCAGGCGGCGCTGAACAGCATCACCGGGCAGGGCTGGTGGATTGGCCGACCGATCGAGCTGCCCAGTTCACGCCCGCTACGACTGGAGCACGGCAATATTGGCTCACAGCTGATCGACTGGCCGCAGGAGCACGTGGTGAAGTGCCTGGTGTTTTACCATCCGCATGACGCCGCCGAACTGCGTCGCGAGCAGGATGAACTGATTGGCGACGTGTATCGCGGTTGCTGCAAGTCCGGCCACGAACTGTTGCTGGAGGTGATCCTGCCGGAAAGCAACGCCGACAAGGCCGAAAGCTACTATCTGGAGATGTTGCAATATTTTTACACGCTGGGCATCAAGCCCGACTGGTGGAAATTGCCGCCGCTGAGCGCAGAAAATTGGCAGCGGGTGGGGGCTTTGATAGAGGCGAACGATCCATTCTGCCGTGGCGTATTGATACTGGGGCTGGACTCACCGGAAGAAACGCTGAAGGCCGGTTTCGCCGCGGCGGCAGACGCCCGTTGGGTAAAAGGTTTTGCCGTCGGCCGCACCATCTTCGGCCAGCCTTCACGCCGCTGGTTGCAGGGCGAACTGGATGACGCCGGCTTAATCGAGCAGGTGAAACAAAAATACCTGACGCTGATTGGCTTCTGGCGCCAATACCGCCCAACCTCTCACTCGTCTTAATCGACAAACCCTCCCCTTAAACGATTTTCGCCGCTTTAAGGGGATTTTTTTGCCGGTTTTCTGTGAAGTAACGCAACTTGCAATCGAATAAATCGCTTTTTGGTGAAATGAAACTTCCGCTCCATCTGTTAGAATGAGCTGTCAATAATTCAGGCGTCAGGCCAATACGCCTTAGCCCACACTGCGAGCCGAATGGATGAACAACCCAACTCAACTTTCGCTGTTACAGGACGAGATCCGCCACCGTTATGAAACGCTGAGCAAGCGTTTGAAACAGGTGGCGCGTTACATTTTGGATAACAGTAACAGCATTGCTTTCGATACCGTCGCCTCCATCGCCGCACAGGCCAGCGTCCCGCCGTCGACCCTGATCCGCTTTGCCAACGCGTTTGGCTTCAGCGGTTTCAACGAAATGAAACAGGTTTTTCGCCAGCACCTGATGGAAGAAACGGTCAACTATACCGAACGGGCCCGCCTGTTTCGCCAGACCTCTACCGACGATAACGTTGCGCCGGAAAAGCCGGCGGAAATTCTTAACGTTTTCACCATGGTCAATGCTCAGGCCCTGCAACAGCTGGCGATGCAAACCAGCCCCGAGCAGTTGGATCGCGCGGTTGAGTTGCTGAACAACGCCGAAAATATCTACGTGATCGGTCTGCGTCGCTCATTCAGCGTCGCCTCGTACCTCACCTATGCCTTGCGTCACCTGGAGCGCCGAGCCTTTCTGATCGACGGTTTGGGCGGCATGTTTACCGAGCAACTCAGCATGGTGAAACCCAATGACGTCGTGATCGCCATCAGCTATTCGCCGTATGCGCAGGAAGCGTTGGAACTGGTGGAGTTGGGCGCCAAGCGTGGCGCACAGCAGATTGCCATTACCGACAGCCAGGTCAGCCCGCTGGCCGCCTTCAGCGACGTGTGCTTTGTGGTGCGCGAAGCGCAGGTGGACGGTTTCCGCTCCCAGGTGGCCTCTATGTGTCTGGCGCAAACCCTGGCGGTATCGCTGGCGCTGAATAACGCCAAAGAAGAGTAATACGTGCAGGATCAACAAGGCCCGGCTAGCCGGGCCTGATGCGAATTATTTCGCCGCTGGGTAACCGTCGCTATTAATCCAGGCGTGGTCTTTTTCCCAGGTGAATTTCCACAGGCGCACCGGCCCGGCCATCACGTTGAGATAGTAGTTGTCGTAACCGGCCAGCGTTGCCACCGGGTGGTAGCCGCGCGGCACCTTGACCACGTCGCGGTTATAGACCGCCATGCACTCGTCCAGCGCCCTGTCGTCGGTATAGACCCGTTGCATGCAAAAGCCCTGTTCCGGCTGGATCCGGTGATAGTAAGTCTCTTCCAGATAGGTTTCATCCGGCGAATCTTCCTGATCGTGTTTGTGGCTAGGGTAAGAGCTGGTATTGCCCTCATCCGTGTACACTTCCACCACCAACAGGCTGTCGGCCGGTGCGCTGTCCGGCAAGATATTGTGTACCAGACGCTGATTGCGCCCTTTACCACGCCGCTCTACGCCTACGTCTGCCGGGGTGATCAGCCGCGATGGCAGGTGCCCGTGGCCCGGCGCGCTGCAAACCGCCAACTCCAACGCACTTTCCGCGCGCACTTCAATTCGATCGTGATGCGGCACATACACCGCATAAGGCGGGGTGCGCTCAAACGGGCTCATCCGTTTACCGATGCTCGGGTATTCCGCTCGCAGGGTAGCGACAGAAGCGATACCGGCGACCAGCACCAGGCACAGTTCTCTGTCGCCGCTTTCCAACTGCAGCGACTGGCCGGCTTCGAGACGATAGACGTCAAACCCGACAAAGCGCCAGTCGGCATTCTCCGGGGTGACGTGCTGGATGCGCCCCTCGGCATTTGGCTGCTGACATTTGGCGAGCAATGAAGACATGGTAATTCTCCCAATTAAGTATGAATAGACCCCAAATAATTGGCGTTGCATCATCGTAGGGGCGCTGCATTAATCGGGGCGAATTTATTCGCCCCCTACAGGGTGACTGGGCCAAATACACGCAGCCAACACAGATGCGGCTTCAAGTATGCAGGGTAGATGCACATACCCTATGGATTTCAAGTTGCAGCCAGGCGCCCAGCTTATTCATCCTCCGGAGCTTACTTAAGTAAGTGACTGAGGTGAATGACAAATCTGTCGGGAACAGATTTGAACGCTGCTTGCTGCGGCCCCGAAGGGGTAAGACCCACGGATGGGTCTTGTAAGCAGGTAAAAGCGCCGCGGCTTGAAAGACGACGGGTATAGTGCCTTAACCCAGCGTCGGCATACTGTATTCAGACACCGTTTGCTGTCCGGTTGGCCAGCGGGCGGTGGCGGTTTTCATCCGGGTGTAGAAACGCACGCCGTCGGTACCGTGAACGTTTAATGCACCGAACACCGAGCGCTTCCAGCCACCAAAGCTGTGGAACGCCATCGGGACAGGCACCGGGACGTTGACCCCCACCATGCCGGCCTGCACTTCCTGCACGAACTGGCGCGCATAGTGACCGTTACTGGTAAAGATAGCGCTGGCGTTACCAAATTCATGGCTATTCACCGTATCGATGGCGGTCTGGTAGTCCGGCACGCGAACAATGCCCAACACCGGCCCGAAGATCTCTTCACGATAGATACGCATTTCCGGCGTAACGTGGTCAAACAGGGTACCGCCAACGTAGTAGCCGTCCGGGTAACCCGCCACCTGATAGTTGCGGCCATCGGCCACCAGGGTAGCGCCCTCTTCCACGCCCAGATCGATATAACCCAGGACTTTCTTCTGGTGCGCCGAGGATACCAGCGGCCCCATCTCGTTTTCTTCGCCACCCTGTTTAAGCCCTGGACCAACGCGCAGCTGAGCGATCAGCGGCTTCAGTCTGGCAATCAGTTTATCGGCCGTGTCGTCGCCGACGACCACCGCCACCGGCAACGCCATGCAACGCTCGCCGGCCGAGCCGAATGCGCCGCCCATCAGGGCATTGACCGTCGCGTCCAGATCGGCGTCAGGCATGATGATGGCCTGGTTTTTCGCCGCGCCGAAGGCCTGCACCCGCTTGCCGTGGGCACTGGCGGTAGTATAGATATGTTCAGCCACCGCAGAGGAGCCGACAAAGCTCACCGCCTGAATGTGGGGATCGGTGCACAGCTGCGCGGCTTCTTCGTTTGCGCAATGCACCACGTTGAATACGCCGTCCGGCAGCCCGGCTTCTTTCAGCAGTTCGGCCATGCGAACCGAGGCCGAAGGCACCAGCGCCGGGGGCTTGAGCACAAAGGTATTGCCGCAGGCCAGCGCGATAGGGAACATCCACATCGGCACCATCGCCGGGAAGTTGAAGGGGGTGATACCCGCGACCACGCCCAATGGCTGCATCAGCGAGAAGCTGTCAACGCCGCTGCCGACATCCGCAGAATATTCGCCCTTGATCAGATGTGGAATGCCGCAGGCAAATTCCACCACTTCGATGCCGCGGGTCAGTTCGCCCAGCGCATCGGAATACACCTTGCCATGCTCGCTGACAATCAGCGCCGCCAGCTCGTCGCGATGCTGTTCCAGCAGCGCCTTAAAATTGAACATGATGCGCGCACGGCGCAGCGGTGTGGTGCGCGACCAGTCGGCAAATGCCTGGTGGGCCACGTCAATGGCCTGCTTCACCTCGGCGGCAGTGCTCTGCGTCACGCGGCGTTCAACCTGCCCGGAAGCCGGATTATGCACGTCGACGGTTTGATTGCTGCTGCTCAGGCACACCTGCCCGCCAATAAAGTTACCCACGGTTTTCATGTCTCACCCTCTTTTAAGTCCGCTGTCGCCTGACCGTCTGCGGCCGTAGCGTTTTCATCACACCGCTTGCCGGAGACTGCCCGCAAGCAGGCTAAATCCTGACCGGATGAAGCAAACTCTATTTCATTGAAAAAAAAGTTTCAAATAAATTATTTTAGAAAATTTGTTTTTAGTGCGGAAGGTCGCAGTTTTGCCACATCACCGTGCAAGGCCATTACATGAAGGAAAAAAAGCGGTCCCTGTGTTCACGCGCCAACGGCAGGGAATTAGCCCTGACTTTTATACAGAAACAGGCAGCCCACGGGGAAAGGCGACCCGGCCAGACGTTAAAGAATCGCGCGGTAACGCTTGAGGGGCATTTGCGGTTTTTTTTGAACTGGATCTAAAAATCAATATTTCATTATTCACTAATTATGAAATAAATGTTCTTGTTTACCGAAGCGTTAATTCGACTATCACCGCCTTAATGACAGGCAGGGTCCAACCCCTTCCGCCTCCTCTTCCCTACAACCAACAGCGCGGGTGGAAGCCAGGAAAAAAATCGGAGCAACACATGTCATCTCAGCGTAAGCATAATACCGGGTACATACTGCGAATATGCGGCATTGCGGCACTTGGCGGCATTTTGTTCGGCTACGACACCGCCGTGATCTCCGGCGCGATCGAATCCCTGAAAACCTATTTTAATCTCAGTCCCGCCGAAACCGGCTGGGCCGTTTCCAACGTGGTGATCGGCTGCGTGGTCGGTGCCTTTGCCGCCGGGCCACTGGCCGGGCGATATGGTCGTAAGAAGGCCCTGATGCTGGCGGCAGTGCTGTTCACCATTTCGGCAGTGGGTTCTTCACTGGCGCCAACTTTCACCTGGTTTGTGATTTACCGCATTATCGGCGGTTTGGCGGTGGGTATCGCCGCGACCGTTTCGCCGATGTACATGTCGGAAGTCTCACCCAAAGACATGCGCGGCCGTGCGCTCAGCATGCAGCAATTCGCCATCGTGTTCGGCCAAATCGTGATCTTCTACGTTAACTTCAAAATCGCCAGCATCGCCAGTGAAGCCTGGCTGGTGGAGATGGGCTGGCGCTGGATGTTCGCCTCCGGCGTGCTGCCCTGCATCCTGTTTTGCATTTTGGTATTTATCATTCCAGAGTCGCCACGCTGGAGCGTGATGGTCGGCCGGGACGATCAGGCGCTGGCGATGCTGACCAAAGTGTCCAACGCCGAACATGCGAAAAAAGTGCTGCAGGAAATCAAAGACTCGATAAAACAGGATCAACAAGCCAGCCAGAAAAAACTCAGCTATGCCGATAAACGGGTACGCTTCATTCTGTTCGTTGGCTGCATGATCGCCATGCTGCAGCAGGTCACCGGGGTTAACGTAATGATGTATTACGCGCCGGTGGTGTTGAAAACCGTCACCGTAAACGCGCAGGAAGCGCTGTTCCAAACCATCTGGATCGGCGTGATGCAGTTGGTCGGTTCCGTCATCGGTGCCATGTTGATGGATCGCATGGGCCGCATCCCGCTGATGCGTTGGGGTACGCTGGGCGTCATCGCTGGCCTGCTGATCACCTCCTATGCGCTCTATACCGAGGCCACCGGCTACTTCGCGCTGTTTGGCATGCTGTTCTTTATGGTGTTCTATGCGCTCTCGTGGGGCGTGGGCGCCTGGGTCCTGGTGTCAGAAATCTTCCCCAATCGCATGCGCTCTCAGGGCATGAGCATTGCCGTCGGCTGCATGTGGCTGGCCAACTTTGTCGTGTCTCAGACCTTCCCGATGATCAACGATAACCCTTATCTGTTCTCCAGCTTCCACGGTGCCTTCCCGATGTGGGTGTTCGCCGTCTGCTGCCTGTTCAGTTACTGGTTTATCGGCCGCTATATCCCTGAAACGCGAGGGGTATCGCTGGAAAAAATGGAGGACGTGGTCATGGCAAAACGCTATCGCCAACCTCAACCCGAAATACAACGCACGCCGCTGTAGCTCGGCAAATATCAGGCTTTATCAACTCATTCAGGAGTAATGCATCATGACCATTGCGCCAGACCGTTTTTGCATCAACCGCAAGATCGCGCCAAATCTCGATTTGGAACAGTTTTTCAGCCTGGTGAAAAAGTGCGGGCTCAACAAAGTAGAGCTGCGCAACGATATGCCGAGCGGCAAGGTGACCGATAACCTGAGCAACGATCAATTAAATGCGTTGGCAGAAAAATACGGTATCGAAATCGTCACCATTAACGCGCTCGGCATGTTTAACCTGCTAGACGATCAAGCCGCGTTGCTGAAAAACGCCGAGGCGCTGTTGTCACAAGCTCAGGCAATCCGCAGCAAGGCGCTGGTGCTGTGCCCGCATTGCAGCGCGGGCGATAACCGCAGCGAAGAGCAGAAAAAAACAGACACGCTGGCGGCCCTTAAGCTGCTGGCTCCACTGTTCAGGCAATACGGTGTACAGGGCTATGTGGAGCCGTTGGGGTTCGGTATCAGCTCACTGCGCTCATCGCTGCTGACGCAGTCCCTGATCCGGGATTCTGGCGCGCCGTACAAAATCGTGCTGGATACCTTCCACCACTATTTAAGTGACGTCACGCAGCCTGAATTTGATGCGCAAATTCAGATCGACGGCATTGGGCTGGTGCACCTTTCCGGGGTGGAAGATCTGCGTGCTAAAAGCGCATTAAGCGACGAAGAACGCATCATGCTGAGTGACAAAGATCGGCTGGAGAGCAAAAAGCAGGTGCAGGATCTGGAGCGCCTGGGCTACACCGGCATTTACGCCTTCGAGCCGTTTTCGTCGCAACTGGACAGCTGGACGGCAGCGGATATAGAACGTGAAATCCGTCAGAGCATCGCTCTGCTGCAAGGGTAGCGGCCGCAAAGGGGCGAGCATGCTCGCCCCTGATTTAACCGGGCGCCCCTACCCTTATTTTCTCCAGATTATTTCAACGTGCTGACCACCAGCTGATGGCGCTCGTTGTAGAATTTCCGGTAGGCCAGGTAGCAGGCGATGATGGTCGACAGGCTGGCGGTCGACAACAGCATGAAAGTCACCATAATCTGGTACTTAATCGCTTTGACCGGATCGATACCGGCGAAGATCAGACCCGACATCATACCCGGCAGGCTGACCAACCCCACGGTTTTGGCAGAGTCCACCGTAGGGATCAACGAAGCACGGATACTGTCGCGGATCAGCGCCGCCGAAGCAAACTTCGGCGAGGCGCCCAGGCTCAGCATCTCCTGAATCTTCTGCTGATCGCTTTTGAAACGCTGCCCCAGGTTGTTGTAGCACAGGCCAACTGCCACCATCGCATTGCCGGCCACCATGCCGGAAATCGGGATCACCTGCATTGGGGTAAACTCAATCGAACCGGTCAGTACCAGCACCGCCAACGTTAATACCGCGCCGGTGGTTATGGCAATAAACGACGTCATAAATGCATGATCGATATATTTACTGCGCTTTTGCGCGTTGTAGGCGGCGTTAAAGCAGATAAACAGCACCATCAGCACCGTCAGAATGGCGTTATTTACATCAAAAATGTATTTCAGCACGTAGCCGACAATGATCAGTTGCACCACCGCCCGGCAAATACTCCAGATAATGTCTTTTTCCAGCGCCAGCTTTTCTTTATGGCTGATTAAAATAGCAATAATCACCAATACCATCGACAAAGCCAAAGATTCATTGCTGATGTTATGCTGGTTCATTGGTCGTCTCCTGCGCCCGAGCGCCATGCGCACTCAAAGTAATCACATCATCCGCATGTTTGATTTCATCTTTATCATGCGTAACCCACAACACCGCGACGCCATGCTGCGCGACCAGTTGATGAATAATTTCATTAACGTTGCGTTTATTATCTTCATCCAGCGCACTGGTGATCTCATCCAATAACAGAACCTTGGGCATAAACTGCAGGTTACGGATCAACGAAATTCGCTGCTTCTCGCCGCCCGATAATTCGTTAACGCTTTTATCCAGCATATTTTCCGCTAGCCCAAAGCGCACCAGGTCGGCCTGCATCTTTTTCCTGTCCGGTTTTTGTTTGCGAATCTGGTAGGGCAACGCGATATTGTCATACACGCTGTCGCCAAACAGCGAAGGGGTTTGAAAACAGTACGACACCTGTTGACGGTACTCTTCCGGCGGTATATCGGTAATGGCCTTACCGGCAAAGATAATTTTTCCACGGGTTGGGTCGATCAAGGAAGATACGATTTTTAGCAGGGTGCTTTTTCCGCAGCCAGACGGGCCGGTAATCAGTTTAAATTCGCCCTGATTCAGACCAAAAGACACGGAATCTAAAATAACCTGCTCGTCTATTTGATAATGAATATCATCCAATAACAGTATTTCTTTGCTTTCCTTCATTATATGCACGCATCCCTCATGAAAATATTTGCACCCAGGCCCTCAGTATACGGCCTCAAAAATTGCACTGCCAATGGCTGGTCATTAGTCGTAACAAAGGAGTCGGGCTGAGGCGCTTTTCGCTCCGTCAGCCCTGTGTTGATCCGCTGTGAAGGGTAGTCAAAATGACGAAACAGGAAAGGAATTACATTTTTTTGGGTGATGCACAAATATACCAGCGTAACGAATTATTGATGCTGCGATGAGTACAACGAACTTTACCCTCTTTTTCCAATGCCAATAATAGCGTGCGCGTGGTGTAAATATTTTCACCGCATTTGTCTGCCAGCTCCCTGGTTTTAGGCCAGTGTTCCGGTGCCGGAGGGTGATGTTCCCCTGCCCCCGACGCGCGCTCCATACAGAGTTTTCGTAACACGTTTAGCATATGTGACTTCCTGATTTCATATGTTATCGGCGCCTTGGCCATCGCGTACTCCTTGGGTTACTTTTGCCTGCTCCTGTCCTGCGGCAGCACGTCGGCCACGCGCAAGGTGTAAATCATCGTGGCGCCCGGGGGGATTGCGGGCGGGCTTCCTTTGTCGCCGTATGCCAGAACTGGCGGCACCACCAGCGTCATGGACCCATGCTTGTTCAATTTGCCGATGGCGGCGCGAAACAGCGGTGGATATTGCGACAAAGGCAAAGAGATAGTGGTGCCGGCCAAGTCCATATCCTTGATCACTTGCCCATCGGGCAGGCTCTCGCGTACCACGATATCGACGTTGTCATTGGCGTTTATCTGCCCGCTGCCGGCATAGTCCACACGGTAATAAAAACCGAGCGCATCTTTTTGCACGCCAGGCTGCTTGGCGAAATCGGCGAGGTAGGTTTTACCCTCCCCCCGTATCGCCTGCTGTCGCTGCTGTTGGGCCTGCTGCAAGGCAGCGTCTGCGGCCTTTAGCGCGCGGTCGATGGCGGCATCATCCAACCGTTGCTGCCCCGCCAGCGTATCGGCAATGCCCGCCAGCAAGCGCGGGCGATCGGCTTCAATTCCCAAGCGGCGGTTCTCTTCCTGTAAATGCAGAATGTCACGCCCCAGCGAAACCCCGGCGGCGTAGGCCTGCTTATCGGCATCGCTGGCCAGCTCCGGCGGTTGTCGCTGCGCGGCTAGCTGACGGTTGAGCTGCTGCAACTGCTGCTCTTGCTGCGTGACGATCCGCTGCTGCCGTGCCAGAGCCGCCGCCATGGCGATCAAGTCTGGCGGCGTGGCGATGGCCTTACGGATCCCTTTTAACGCGGCCACCAGCGGCCGGATATCAATCGGGTCTGGTTTGGGTGTTGCCTTGAGGGCTGGCGCCGCCGGTTGAGCCTGAGCCGCCAGCTGCTGTTCCAATTGGCGGATGGTTTCGGCTTGCCGTTGCAGAGCCTGATTCAGCGCAGTCAGACGGGCGTTGTCTCCGCGCGTAACAGCGGCGGGTTTGGGCTTGGCAGTCACCGGCTGAGGCGCTGCAGGTGCACTTTCCACCACCGGCACCGCCTGCTGTTGCTCGGCAAATTTCAGCAATGCGGGAATGCCGTCATCCTTGCCAGGTGCAGTCTCTGCCGCCGATGCAGCGCCCCATACCAACAACAGCAGCAAAGCAGCGGCTCCTTCCGCATACCTTCTCATGATTACAGGCTCTCCACCCTGCTCGACAGATCGGACATCAGCTCATGCTCAACGTCGGCGCAGAATTTCTCGGTTTTATATTTATAAAGCGCATCTATGGCTTTACGGGTGCTTTCATCGACATTACTGCGAATGCCGGCATATCCCGAGGCGTTGGACAACAGCCCGTTAAAATAAGCAATCCGTTTCTGATAGCTTTGCGGATTAATATTCTTAAGTGAGTTGACCCGTTGCTGACAAAGCGCGATCCGTTGCTCATCAGTGTTTTCCTTAGGATTACTCTGTGAAACTTTTTTCATGGCAACCGTGCCGGTGCCATTTTTTCCTACGCAACCGGACAGCAGTAAACAGGACATTATCATCAGCGCCGTAGCGACGGCGGAACGGCGAGTTGAATCATTAATTATGGTAATCATTCCGTTTATCATCCCTTAATTATCACTTAGGTCATTATTATGTCGCGAAGCCCTGCTTTATCTGACTGCTTCTGATTAATCCTAACGAGTTAAATAACAAAAACGCACAATAACAGTCGGGTATTGGTAATAATCCGATACACATCTGTATTGTTATGTTTTTGTTAAAACTCAAAAAGAAATTATCGTAGCCACAATGAATGAAAGTTACATCCCAGGCCAGTATTACCGGCACGTTAACCCATAAAAACAAAGAGTTAACTTTTTACCCGCGATTAACGCGCAGAATTCATCATCTGCTGTCTGAGGGCGATATTATCAAAACAATATTGCTAATTGTAGTGCGAACACTAATTCTGGCGATCTAATATCTCGCATATTGCTATTTATATAGTCATTTATTCTGGATAATATTTGTATACGATCTATTGATTTTCAATCATATATATTTCTTTTTCCTTTTGGTTTTATATTCTGTATTTGACTTAACTTAATAAAAGCTATTTCCAACCGCACCTATTATTTGCAAGAATAATCCCAGCAAGACGCTATGGTGATATACCTATTTTTCTTTTATGGATTTCGCTTGTACGACTTCCAAAATATTTCGTTATTCACTCATGAATAACGGAGGGTGGCGTATTGCCCAGAGCAAAAGGATCTGGCTCCAACTACGGCGTCGGCGACATGACGTTGCCGCTGTTGTGGGGGATTTAGATGTGCTGTTCTTTTTATTTAAATACTCTCTACAGGAACTTGAGAAATGAAACTGAATAAATTAATGCTGGCAACCGTGATTGCTTTCGCTTCTGCATCTGTTGCTCACGCCGCATCTAACCAGGGCAGCGGTAAAGTCACTTTTACCGGTGAAATTATTGATGCGCCATGCAGCGTAGCACCGGAATCTGTTGATCAAACTGTCCCTATGGGCCAAATCAGCAGCCGTCTGCTGGCTAAAGAAGGCAAATCCAGCTCTGAGCCATTCAGCATCGAACTGAAAGATTGCTCTATTGCGACCATGAAGAACGTCCAGGTGACCTTCACCGGTACGCCGGATCCAGATAACAGCAAACTGCTGGCACTGAGCGGCACCGCAACCGGCGCTGGCATCAGAATCTATGACAACCTGCATTCCAAAGACGTTGAACTGGGCACCGCAACCGATGGTCAGGGTCTGACCGAAGGTAATAACTCCCTGAAATTCGCCGCTTATCTGCAAGGCAGCAGCGCTTCTGGCGCCGTGGTCCCAGGCGAATTCACCAGCGTTGCAAACTTCACACTGGCTTACCTGTAATCCCCCCTCGGGGACGCCACTTTGGTGTCCCCGTTTTACCTGCACGGACATTGGGTAACGGGACCAACGGCTACAGGGAGACGCCAGCATGACAAACCGGATTTCGGGCGTACTGCTTATCGCGCTCAGCCTTTGCAGCGCAGAGGCGACGGCGAAAAATCAGGGCCACGGCACACTCAACCTGGGTGGCGAGATCGTCGAAACCCCCTGCGGGATTGCCAGCGAAAGCCTGGACCAGACCGTTGATTTCGGCCTGATCTCGATGACCGATGCGGCATTGGATACGCAGCCGGTACTGATCGGCAGCCGCCGCAACTTTGAGATCAAGCTGGTGAACTGCGAATTGGCCAGCATCGTGAAACCCGACTTTATCTACCGCGCGGCCACCGTCACTTTCAACGGCATCGCCGACAGCCGAGATCCCGATCTCTTGGGGGTTTATGGCGAAGCCCAGGGCGTGGCTATTGAGCTACTGACCGCCAACGGCGTTCAGATACCGCTGGGCAGTACCACCGCGGATTACCAGATTGTCGCCGGCAACAACACGCTGCGCTTTGGCGCTCAGTTACGTATTCATCCCGACAGGGCCAGGGCCGGCGGATTCAGCTCACTGGCGAAATTCACCCTGTCTTATCTGTAAGTAACGCCTCGTTAGGCGGGTGCCGCCGTCAGGCACTGAATGACATCACGTATTACGTATTCAGGTCGTACAGGATGACCTGCTATTGGGCGCGGATTTGCCATGAGTGATTATTCTATGACGTCATTACTGACACGGAAAAAAATACCCCTTACCGTCATTCTATCTTTCCTCTGGGTGCATTCGGCTTTTTCCGCCACGGAATTCAATACCGACGTATTGGATATTGGCGATCGCAGCAAAGTGGATTTATCGCGTTTTTCCGACGCCGATTACGTCATGCCCGGCGCCTATTTGCTGGATATCAAAATCAACCAGAAAACCTTGCCGCAGCGCAGCATTCAATATTATCCGTCGCCGGATAAAAAGGATCGCTCTCGCGTCTGCCTGCCGCCGGATCTGGTCGAGAAAATGGCGCTGAAAGAAGACGTCCTCAAAAAAATCACTCTGTGGCACGACAACAGCTGTGCCGATATCAGCGGCATCAAAGGGGCGACCATCTCCGACCGCATCGGCGGCGGCGTCTTGGCCATCACCATCCCGCAAGCCTGGATGAAATATTCCGATCCGGACTGGACACCGCCGGAGCAGTGGGACGACGGCATTCCCGGACTGCTGCTGGACTACAGCATCAGCGGCCAGGTCGGCAAGCAGAGCCACAATAACAACACCGCCGAAAATCTCAGCAGCTACGGGACGGTGGGGGCCAACCTGGGTGCCTGGCGCCTGCGCGCCGACTATCAGGCCAATTACAATCAGCAGGCCGGCGAGCGCGATAACAACTTCGACTGGAACCAGATCTACGCCTACCGCGCGCTGCCGATGCAGGCTGCCAAGCTGACGCTCGGTGAAATCTTTCTCGACTCGGGGGTCTTTGATTCTTACCGCTTTACCGGTCTGAATCTGGCCAGCGACGAGCGCATGCTGCCGCCAAACCTGCAGGGTTATGCGCCGGAAGTACGCGGCATTGCCAAGAGCAACGCCAAGATCACCGTCTCGCAAGAAGGTCGTACGCTGTACGAAACCACCGTGCCCGCCGGGCCGTTTGCCATTCAGGATCTCAACAGTTCGGTACGTGGCCGGTTAGACGTGAAGGTGGAAGAACAAGACGGCACCGTCTCCACTTTCCAGGTCGACACCGCCACCATCCCTTACCTGACGCGCCCCGGCTATGTCCGCTACAACGTCGCGGTGGGTAAACCTTCGGCATACGATCACCGCACGCAAGGGCCACTGTTTTCCGCCAGCGACTTCTCCTGGGGGCTGACCAGCGCCTGGTCGCTGTACGGCGGCGCCCTGCTCGGCGGCGATTACAACGCCTGGGCGCTCGGCCTGGGTCGCGATCTTAACGTGTTCGGCGCCATGTCGGTGGACGTGACGCAGTCCATCGCCCGTTTGCCCAATGAGCCTACCGCCAGCGGCATGTCGTTCAAGGTCAACTACGCCAAGCGCTTCGATGAGCTGAACAGCCAGATCACCTTCGCCGGCTACCGCTTCTCACAGCGCAAGTTCATGAACATGTCGCAGTATCTGCAAGAGCGCTACAACGACTATGACGAACGCTACAACGGCCGCCAAAAAGAGCTGTACACCATTACCGCCAGCAAAACCTTTATGGCGGAAGACAGCGCCAAGGCGATCACCGCTTACCTGACCTATTCGCACCAAACCTATTGGGATGCCAGGGCGCAGGATCGCTACGGGTTATCCGCCAGCAAGCTGTTCAACGTCGGCAATGTCAGCAACGTGACCGCATCGCTGTCGGCCTACCGTACCACCTATCACGGCCGCACCGATGACAGCGTGATGCTGAACTTCAGCGTGCCGATCGGCGATCGCCGCCGGCTCGGTTACTCACTGCAAACCAGCAACAGCGACGTGACGCAGATGGCGTCTTACAACGACTATACCGACCCGAACAACACCTGGCAGGTCAGCGGCGGCTTTAACCAGTCCGGCAAATCGCTGGCCCGCGGCTACTACAGCCATAACGCCTCTTTCGGCTCGCTCAACGCCAGCGCCTCTTACCAGCAGGACAGCTATTCGTCGATCGGCGGGACCTTCCGCAGTGGCATTACCGCTACCCGACACGGCATAGCCGCCCACCAGAACTCCAGTAACGGTGGCAGCCGGATGATGCTGGACACCGACGGCATCGCCGGGGTGCCGATCAACAACGGCCGCGCCTACAGCAACCGCTTCGGCCTGGCGGTGATCTCCGATATCACCAGCTACTACAACACCGACACCCGCATCGACGTCAATACCCTGGCGGACGACGTGGAGGCCACCCGAGCGGTGGTGCAAGGCACGCTGACCGAGGGCGCCATCGGCTACCGCCACTTTGAGGTGGTGAAAGGCAGCAAGCTGCTGGCCACCATCAAGCTTGCCGACGGCAGCGAACCGCCGTTCGGCGCCACGGTGCTGAGCGAAAAAGGCCGTGAGGTGGCGGTCGTGAACGACGGCGGCTCGGTCTACCTGACCGGCGTGCAGCCGCAAGAGCAGCTGGACGTCGCCTGGGAAGGCCAACGCCAGTGCCGCATTGTTATACCGGGCGCCGCCAAGCCGCTGGACCAGCTACTGCTGCCGTGCGCCAAACTGTAATCCGTAACGCAGAGAATTGATGATTATGAACAACGTTCCGTTAGCAAAAATGGCCGCGCTGGGCCTGGCTTTGACCGCAGCAGTACCGGCCGCCAACGCAGCGATATCGCTGGATCGTACTCGCGCCGTTTACCTCAGCGACGCGAAATCAATCAGCCTGAATATCGTCAACGAAAACAAGGAACTGCCTTTCCTGGCGCAGTCCTGGCTGGAAAACGAGCAGCACCAGAAAATCACTTCGCCGCTGGTGGTGTTACCGCCGTTGCAGCGGGTTGAAGCCAATGAACGCAGCGTGGTGCGCATCACCAAGACGCCGGAGGCCGATCGTCTGCCGCAAGATCGCGAGTCGGTGTTCTATTTCAACCTGCGTGAAATTCCGCCGAAAAGCAGTAAAACCAACGTGATGCAGTTGGCACTGCAAACCCAGATCAAACTGTTTTATCGGCCAAAGGCCATCGTCGCGCCAAAAGGCGAAGTGTGGCAGGAGAAGCTGGTATTTCGCAAAAGCACCGGCGGTTTCACCGTTGAAAACCCTACGCCGTTTTACATCACCCTGACCGGCATGACTCGCCAAACGCAGAAACAGGGCGGCGGCGCGCTGGGCGACTTCCAGCCGGTGATGCTGAAACCGAAATCGAGCGAAACCATTAAGGTGCGCGACAACGGCCTCAACAGCTTTGTCATCACCTATATCAATGACTACGGCGGTCACCCAGAGCTGCGCTTCGCCTGTAACGGCAGCGTGTGCAACGCCGTGCCCGAGACCAAAAAATAAGGAGATTCCGCATGGCTGAATTCACCGGCGGCCGCCTGCGGCCCCTGCTGATCGCCGCGCTGCTGGTTAGCGGCAGCGCGACGGCGGCAACGCCACTGGGCGTGATCCAAGGCACCACCGGCACCGTCAGCTTTCATGGCGGCCTGCTCAGCTCCCCGTGCAGCCTGACGCCGGACAGCCAGGATCAGTCGATTGATTTGGGTGATGTTAACGCGCGCGATTTTCAAAACGCCGGCGATCAGAGTGCGCCGGTACGTTTTCGCCTCTCGTTCCGCAACTGCCTGCTGGGGGCCAAAGCCTTGGCGGATAACCCGACAGGGCAACGTAACGGCGATGCCGGGCAGCTCTATTTGCAGGGTGAACAGGCCGCCACGCTGGTGTTTCTCGGCGAAAGCGATATCAACAACCCCGATCTGCTGAAACTGAACGGCGGCGTACAGGGCATCGGCCTGCGTTTGAAGGATCAGCAGGGCCATGCGCTATCGCTCAACCAGCAGAGCCGGCCTTACATTCTGCAGCCCGGCAGCAATACGCTGTGGTTCAGCGCCAGCGTGGAATCCACGCAGCGAGCGGTGATGGCGGCCGGTTTTTCCGGCGTGGCGCACATTCAGGTGATTTACCTGTGAGGTTCACAAACGTGATGAAAAAAACCTACCTTAACTCCTGCCTGCCGCTGGCACTGGCGCTGACGGCTCCAGCCGTGTGGGCCAACGGCTACGTCACGCCGGACGGCGGGGCAAAGCCGTTTTATATCGACCTGAATGAAAGCAATATCACCAACAAGGTCGGTTTTACCAAAGAGTTTCCCTATTCGTTAGGTGGCCAATATACCGGCAAGGCCTATTGCGATACGCCGATCCCTCGTAGCCCGCACTTTTATAAGTCGGATTCGGCATTGCCCGCCTCCGACTATGGCAACGGCTATTTGAAACTGAATGACTATCTGGACCTAAAAGCCGAGGTTTGGATCGCCGGCAATAAAAAAGCCTATGTCACCGTGCCGTTTTATAACGTCTCAAATGAATACACCAACCACTCTTGCAATCCGCCATATGCACAAATCAATAACTACGAAAGTGGATCCAAAGGTCGGGTCACCTTCCGGGTACGCAAAAAAATTATTAACGGCGTACAGATCAATGACCGGCAGATCATCGAGATGTATGGCCGTTTGGGGTCAACCGACGCCGGTTTCGGCCCCAATCCGATGGCGCAGGTGTTTATTCAGTCCGCCATTCTCTACGTGCCGGATAAATGTGTGGTGAACGAAGGCCAACTGATCAACGTCGAGTTCGGTGAAATCGGCGGCAGCAATCTGAACGGCGCCAGCTACCCACAAAGTATCCCGGTGCGCTTCCAATGCGAAGGCGGCAGCTTCGAAGACGGTACGCTGAACATCAAACTGGCGGTCTCCGGCACCCCGGCGCCCTTCACCAATAACGCATTTAAAACCGATAAAACCGACCTCGGTATCGAGATCAAACATAACGGCCAGTTGGTGATCCCGAATGAGTTTTACCCGGTGCCAAATATCGGTAACGGCGGTAGCTGGAACCTGGTTGCCGCACCATTGGCCAACGGCGGTAAAGAAATCGCGGAAGGGGAATTCAACGCCTCTGCCACCATTGTGGCGGCCTTCGAGTAATTCAGGGAGAAACAGACGATGCGTTTACGCGCTTTAGCGATGCTCAGTTGCACGCCGCTACTCTTTTCGGCACTGCCGACGCTGGCGGATACCGAGCTGGTCGGCTCACCGCTGCAGTTCCACGGCACCGTGGTGAGTCGCCCCTGCAATATCGAACCGCAATCGGCCGATCAGGTGGTGGAAATGGACACGGTAATCGTCAAAACCCTGTACCGCTACGGCCATAGCAACCCGGTGCCGTTCAACATCAAGTTGACCGACTGTAAAACGGCGGTGTTTAAAACCGTCAATGTCACCTTCAGCGGGAACGAGGACAACGAACTGCCGGGCAAGCTGGCGATTAATAACGGCGCCAACGGTGCCGCGATCGCCCTGTTTGACAGCAAGGGCGCGGACATTGATTTGAACCAGGCCACCAGCGCGGTGACGTTGCAAGACGGTGCCAATATTCTGAATTTCACCGCCTATGTGCAGGGCCATCCCAGCGCGATACAGAATAAAACCATTACCGAGGGTGAGTTCAGCTCGGTAGCCAATTTCGTACTGGCTTATCAGTAAGTCGGCGCCGCAGGAACACGTCATGATGTCCAAATCTAAAGCAGCCTGGTTATTCGGGTTGGCGGCATTTTATTGCCTGATCGCCATGCACATTTACTGGCCCAATCGCGGCGGCAGCGGATTCTATCTGCCGTGGAATCTTGTCGGCGGGATCTTCATCGCCCTGTTGATCATAGGTGCGATGCTGTTCAGCCGTCCGCCGCTGGCCACCTCCGGCTTCTTTAACCTGCTGGCGTCCGGCAGCCTGATTTTACTCCTGCCGCTATTGTGGGCTCAACAGCCCTGGTTAAGCGAAGCCTTGCCGCGCCTGATGGGATTGGTGCTGGGCGTTCTGGCCTACTTTGCGCTGCTGCAAATCCCGCTCGATCGCCGGTGGCGGCGCAGGCTATTGATGCTGCTGCTGGCAGCGACGGTTATCGAAGCCTTGCTGGGCCTGGTGCAATACAGTTTGCTGCAGCCGGGCAACTGGATGGGCTACAACACCCTGAAAAACCGCCCTTACGGCATCTTCCAGCAGTGGAACCTGATGGCCAGCTTTATGGCTACCGGCCTGGCGTTGGCGCTGTATCTGCTGAGCGCCCGTCGCCCTTTGTCGCGCAGTTTGCAATGGCTGGCCGCCGCGATGCTGCTACTGGCACCGCTGTTGCTGATCGTTATCGCCTCCCGCGTCGGACTGCTGGCGGCCCTGCTGCTGTCTCCGCTCCAACTGTGGATGTTGTACCGCCTTAACCGCCGACGCGCCGGCATCGCCCTGCTGTTGTTAATGGCCGGGGTAAGCGCCGGGCTGTTGCTGGTGATGCTAAATGGCGCTACGCGGGCGCTTATGCTGCCGGAACCGATTTTTTACCGACTTACCTACTGGCAAGAGGCGCTAGACATGATCGCCGAGCGTCCCTGGTTAGGTTGGGGTTACGGCCATTTTCAGTACGATTTTCTGCATCATTTTTACACCACTCACAGCAGCGGTATGGAAAGCGTTGCCATCAGCCACCCGCACAACGAGATATTGCTGTGGGGCGTCGAAGGCGGTCTGCTGAGCCTGAGCGGTATCGCCCTGATCGTCTGGGGGCTATGCCGTTTGCTGCGGCACAGCCGCCCCGTTCCGCTACGGCCCGCGCCCTGGCTGGCGGCGTTGCCGATCCTGCTGCACATGATGGTGGAATACCCGCTTTATCTCTCCGCCGCCCACTCGGTGCTGCTGCTGGTGATTCTGCGCGTTAGTGACCTCCGACACCGTTTGCGGCTGCCCTCCCATTCGCAGCTCCCGCTGCGGCTGACCACTGCGGGCATCGCTGCATTGATGGTGCCGTATCTGCTTAACGGCCTGCACAGCGCGCTGATCATTACCGCTGTGGAAAAAAGCGGCCTGCGGCAATTCGGCCCTATGAGCCAGGTCATCACACCAACGCCCTGGCAGGTCCGTTACGACTATGACATGCAGTTGCGACAGCTGCTGCAATACCCGCAAACCCGCGATATGGCTACGTTGCTGAGCTACCAGCAATGGGCTGAAAACGAAATCCGCGTGCGGCCAGACGCCAATATTTACATCAATTTGATGGCGGTCAGCCGGCTACTGCAACAGCCCCAGCGAGCCGCCGAGCTGCAACGCCAGGCCAAGCGACTGTTTCCGCACGATGCGCGCTTTGAGGAGTAACTATGCTTAATATCCGGTTCACCCTGTTGGGCAGCGATAACTTTTATCAGCTCGGACTGCGCCTGCTGGTAGAGGATTACCTCCATAACCTGAATGCAAGCAACCGCGGCACCTCGGCCGATTTGCTAAATATGGAGCCGATAGAAATCGTCTTCCGCACAATGGAAGACAGCTGCGGCTGTGCCCGCTGCTACCAGAGCCCTTATCAGACGCCGCGCCATCGGCAAATGACAGTGCTGATCCTCAACGACCGCGATGCTCACTACGAGCACAAGCATCCGGCGCTGTTTAGCATTAATCGGCGCGATGATGATGCCGTCGTTCGCGCAAAACTGCAGCTGGCGCTGGAGCGCTTTTGCCAGCAGCCCTGGGTCGCCCTGCACGCCAGCGGCATCTGGAAATGCCGACAGTGCCGTATTGCCGCCCTGAGCAGCTGCGAAAAGAAGGTGCTGAAGCTGATGAGCTCCGGCATGTCCGCCTGTACCATCGCCGGTATGCTGCAGCGCAGCCAGAAGACCATCAGCGCCCATAAGCGTTCGGCGATGCGCAAGCTGAACGTCCACAAAAGCATCGAATTGAACAAGATGCTGCTGAATCAATTGGGATTGAACTGAGTGGCCGGCGCAGTCAGGCCGGTGCGAATTTACGCTGCAGGAAAATTTCCGCCAGCATGCACCGCGCCCCGCCGCCGCCCAGATCCTCAATGATATCAATAGGTCCAAGCGCCAGGCGCGCATAGCTGCCGATCAGCGTTTGCTGCTTCGGGGTGAAATGAGCCCAGGCCCGGGTGGACATGGCGTAAACCGGGTGGCCGTCTTTGGCGCGCAGCTCCAGCACGTTGCACGCAAAGGCCTCCATCTGGGCAAAACTGACATCGATAATGGTTTTTCCGCTGCGTGTGAGCGAGACGATCAGCGCACTTTTTTGCGTTTCGTTGCGGATGCTTTCAAGGCAAACAATGGCATATTCCGCACCGACGCTCAGCATCACGTTGGTGTGATAGATGGGCCGATTATGGCGGTCCGCAGCCTCGAACCAGACAATCTGGTAGCCGGAGTGTCGTTCAAATTCGCGGCCTACCTCCGGCGAACTGCGTGAAGACCGGCAGGCGTAAGCCAGCTTATGCCGGTGATCCAGGATCAGCGATCCGGTACCCTCCAGAAAGCGCCCCGCCAGTTCGTGGGCGGAAAGATCAATTTGCCGTTCAACCACAAAATCATTGGCGAGCTGCGCGATAATGTCCTGGCGGCGCTCCCGTCGTCGGTTCTTCGCTTCCATCGGAAAGGTGAACAGGCTGCCGTCCCCCAGCAGAGCAATCCAGTTATTGGGAAATAACGCATCCGGCGTTTCCTGCCCGCCAGTATCCTCTATCACCGTAACGTCAATACCGGCTTGCGTCAGTGCGTCGACGTAATCATTGAAGGCAGTTAATGCCAACGTTGCCTGATTTTCATTATGTTCCGTGATTTTTTGAAAGAAGTTGCTGTGCCGGGTTTCTTGATTGGCGGCGAAGCCGAATGGCCGCACCATTAAAACGGATTGGGTGGTTTGCATGATGTTTCTCACAGGGTTCGGGATAGCGACGCCGCCCTATTATGGAAAATCAATTTGACGCCAAACAGTGTGATAACTGGCTAAATTGCTCTATATTTTTACAAATCGCCACTTCGAACCGACACTTTGCCACCATGAACGATACCGACCGCCAAATCCTCGCGCTGCTGCGCGAAAATGCCCGTAGCTCGGTGACCGAACTGGCCAATAAGGTCCGGGTATCACGCGCTACGGTGCAAAAAAGAATTGAGGCGCTGGAGGCGCAAGGGATCATTACCGGCTACACCATCCGTGTAAAACCGGGGGTGGAACATAACCGCATCCGCGCCTGGATGTCCGTGGCGGTCGAAGGCACCAAGGCGCAAAGCGTGTTGCAACAGCTGCGCGGCGAGCCCGCGGTGTTTACCCTGCACACCACCAACGGCAAGTGGGATATTTTGGTGGAGATCCGCACCGACAGCCTGGAGAACTTCGACAAAATCCTGGGGCGAATTCGGCGCATTGCCGGCATTTCCAGCACCGAAACCAGTATCCTGCTGTCGACACACAAGGCCTGACTTAAGGTTTGTGCCGATGGAACATCGCCGCGAGCATTTCCACGATCAATGCCGCGTAGCGGCCGTCGGGATCCAGATCCGGGTCGAATACCGATACCGTCATGCCGCAGCACAGCGGATTTTGCAGCAGCTTAGCCCCGATATTTTCCAGCCAAAGACGATCGATACCGGGGCTGCCGGGGGAATCCACCGCTGGCATCACGGCCTGATCCAGCACGTCCACATCAAGGTGCAACCAAAATCGCCACTCTGGTTCGGCGGCCAGCATCTGGTCGATATGCCGTATAATTTCCGCCCTGCCCATCAGGTTGGCGGCAAAAACATCGATACGCGTGATGGCAGTCTGATTGATATCCGGCCAGGCGAAGTCCGCGTCGCGGCACTCTCGCTCACCCAATTGTAAAATCTGGCAATCCGGTACCAGCGGCCCTGCCACATCGGGCCATTCGGTCAACAATGCCTCCCCGCGGCCGGTTGCCAATGCCAGATCCATCCCCGCCACCGCGCCCAACATCTGCTGAGGATCGTAGTTGCCGGGATGACGAAAGTCGCTGTGCCCATCAATGTGCACCAGCGAAAGCGGCCCTGCGCGGCGCCCGCCCGCCAGCGCGCCCAACAAAATTGAGCAGTCACCGCCAATCACCAGCGGGAAGTCACCACGCGCTTGCACCGCGGCCACCTCTGCAGCCAGCTCTAAATTGAAAGCGCGAATGGCATGGCCATTCCGTATGCGGGTGCCCGAGGGGGCCAGCGGAGAATAGGTCGGCGACACTAACTCATGGATGGCCTCAGCAGCCAGCCGTTGAGCCAACCCCTGTGCCATCAGCGCCTGTGGCGCTCGCCAGGTACCGGGGATATGGCCGGGCCACAGAGGGCGCAGCCCCAGATTGGTCGGGGCCAGAATGATCTGCATGCGGGTCACCTAATGAAAAACTCTCTTCAAGCCAGCTTAGCCTATGAGTCGGTTTTCGCCTCACGGCGTCAGGAAACAGGCTGCGGTATTGCCACGATAAACAGGCTCTATGCGTTTTCTGCCTCGCCCATTAAAGCAAGAGGTGCCTTTTTACGCCTGTCCTTGGCCGTTTGCCGCTTTAGTTCGCGGGTTACCATGACCGTTTATGCGTTTATCGGTAACAGGACAAGGTGCTTGGCAGTGGGAAAACCCTTTTTACGCAGTGGCCGTTTGGATGATGTGCTTGCATTGGGCGAGAATGGACAGCCGGTTTACGCCTGCGCGTTGCAGCTGCGGGAAACCCTGCGCATTCGTCAACAGCAGCCGGCCGCTGATTGTCTGGCGATTCCGCAACCTAACGAGGCGGGCACTCACATTGACTGGTACTCGCCTTTCCCTGGAAAAGTCACCTCCTGGCTGGCGGCGAACGAGGCTCAACGCGCTCAGGCCGTGCACCTGTTGGAGCGCAGCCTGGCAACCTTCAACGCCCTGATCGCCGAGACACAGACGACCGAGCATCCCAGCCAACGCCTTTTCGGCGCCTTGTTAAGCAAGGCGATGCAAATACCCGATCCCAACCATGTTTATCTGGTCGACGATAAACCAGTGCTGACCTTTTGGGGCTTTATCAGGCCACAGGCACAGTGTCAGGACGATCCGCTGGCCTGCCTGCGCCCAGCCGAAGAGCCGGCAGAAAAACCGACGCCAATCGCCGCCACTCCGCGCGTAGAGGCGGCCCCCGAGCCTCAACCTGCTGCGGAACCCGCAGCCCTGACGCCAGAAATTATCCTCGCGCCGGTGCGCCGGCCGTGGCGCCGCTATGTGTGGATGGCGCCAGTGATAGCGATCATGGCCTTGCTGGCGGGTTGGCTGAGCCAAACGAATCCCCCACCAGCCACATCTCCGGCGGTGCTGGCACCACCACCTTCGCCTGTCGGTGTCGCCAAGCCGATCCCCAAGCTGCATCTGCCATTGGCGCACGCCACGCTAATGCCGCCGCCGCCCGTCCCGGTGGTGTTGCCGCCGGCGGACAAAAATTCGCTGGTACTGCCAGCCGAAGCGGTCAAGGCCGGCTCCACCCGTTTTCTCAACGGCAGATGGCGCGCGACGGTGGCGTTGAAAGATCCGCTGACCGGCAAACGGCCCAGCCTGCAATACCGTCTCAATAACGGAAAAGGCACCGCCAGCATCACCTACGGCGACGCCATCACCTGCCGGGCGCCGATAGAGGCCGGGCTGATGCAGTCAGGCAATCTGGTGATCAACAGCCGCACCAAAGCGCGTTGCAGCGACGGCAGCCGCTACCCACTGCCGGAAATCGTCTGCAGGCAAAATGAGACCGGCCCGGCGGAATGCACCGGCCGTTACGCTGCGGACACGGTTTATCCCATGACGTTAAAGCGCGAGAGTAAATGATGCTGGCCCCCCTTACGGACTACAAAAACGCCATTACGCTGATTCAGGACAGCGGCATCCAATTTCTGGACTTTGCCCTGACGCCGGTTTTGGATGCCGATTTTCCGGGCAAGTTTGTCCGCCAGACGGCGAGTGGCCCACTTTTACGCCTGCAGTGGCATGCCGACAGCGGCAAATACCTGTTGCCCGCGCAGCCGGGGCAGGTCGATGAAGTGGTGCGCCCTGAATTCAGTTATCCCCTGCAGCAATCTTTGCGGCTGTTGGATAAGACCTGGCTGCCACTGCCGTTCTTTCGCTGCACCCCTTCCGGGGCGTTTCTGGCCGGGCCGGACAACTGGGCGCGCATGCAGATCCTTCAGTTGGATACCCCCGATCAGGACGGCAACTCGCTGCGGGTGGTGCTGGCATTCGATACCCGTATCGCGACGCCAGGCCAGGAGGCGTTAGCCCCGAGCGAAAGCGATCTCGACACCGGACTAAGCTTTGCGCTGGCCCACCGCAATCACGATCTGGGCGAGTTTCTCGATCTGACCTGGGTGGACGGTTGGCTGCGCGAAGTCTTTACCGAAGGCGCCACCACGCTGGAACAACGTGCCGAAGCTCAGATCTACACCGGGTTGAAAACTTTCGAATATCAGGCGCACTACCTCAACGTGTTGAACATGCTCGGCGACCAACTGGCGGTGCCGCAGATAAAGATCATCGCGGCTACGCTGCAGCAGCCCGCGGTCAACGTGGACGTGATTCTGGACGTCGGCAACTCCCACACCTGTGGCGTGCTGGTCGAAGACCATCCGGAAGAAAGCAACGGCCTGAAGCAGACCTATGAACTGCAGCTACGCTCGCTCAGCGCGCCGCACTGCGTGTACAACGAACTGTTCGAAAGCCGGGTCGAGTTTTCTCAGGTCTCGTTCGGCAAGCCCGGCCTCTCGTTCCAGAGCGGGCGCGACGACGCCTTTGTCTGGCCTTCCATCACCCGCGTGGGCCGCGAGGCCGCACAGCTGGCGCAACAACGGCAGGGTAGTGAAGGCACCACCGGTATTTCCAGCCCCCGCCGCTACCTGTGGGACGAAGAACGCTATGCGCCTGGCTGGCGTTTTAACGGCAAGCAGGAGCCGATGGCCACCGCAGCTCCCTTGACCACCCTGTTAAACGATGAAGGCGTTCCGCTTTCTGCGCTGCCGTTAGCGGAACGGCTACCGGTATTCGCCGCCCATTACAGCCGCAGCGCGGTTATGACGCTGATGCTGACCGAGTTGCTGGCGCAGGCGCTGATGCAGATCAACAGCGTCGCCCAACGGGCAAAAATGCCGAATGCCACCGCCCCGCGCCGCCTGCGAACTATCATCCTGACATTGCCTTCGGCAATGCCGAAACCGGAACGGGAAATTTTCCGCCGCCGCATGCAGGAGGCGATTGGCCTGGTGTGGAAAGCCATGGGCTGGCACCCGCTGGACGCACCGTTCGACGGCAAGCAAACCCGCTTCCCCGTTCCGCAGGTGCACATGGAATGGGACGAGGCGACCTGCGGCCAGATGGTTTATCTGTACAACGAAACCCAGGTGAACTTCGCCGGCCGTACCGACGCCTTTTTTGCCAGCATGGCCCGACCGGATCGCCCTTTGGCAGCCGATGAACCGGCAGGAAAAACGCTGCGTATCGCCTCCATCGATATCGGCGGCGGCACCACCGATCTGGCAATCACCCAGTACAGGCTGGACGATGGCGTAGGCAATAACATCAAGATCAACCCTCGCCTGCTGTTCCGCGAAGGCTTTAAAGTCGCCGGTGACGATATTTTGCTGGACGTGATCCAGCTGTTTATCTTGCCCGCCGTGCAGCAGGCTATCGAGGACGCTGGGGTCGCGGCCCCGGTGGCCGTGATGGATAAGCTTTTCGGCAATGAAGGCCGCATGGACGGATTTTCCACCCTGCGCCAACAGGCCGCGCTACAGATTTTCATGCCTGTCGGGCGTGCGTTGTTGGCAGCCTATGAGGATTACGACCCGCTGGATGCCCAGGCCGAAGTGGCCGCCAGCCTGGGCGATCTGTTGCCTCAAGCCCCAACCCCGCAAGTGCTGGCGTTTATCAACGGCGAGATCCAGCGCGAAACCGGCACTTCTTCTTTCGATATTTTGCACACGCCGCTGGTCGTCCGCCTGGGTGACTTGCACAGCGCCTTCTTGTCTGACCGGATCGGCATTGGCCGCTGCCTGCGGCTGCTGTGTGAAGTGGTGGCGCTGTACGCCTGCGATGTGTTGCTGCTGACCGGCCGCCCGGCACGTTTCCCCGGCGTCCAGGCCCTGCTGCGCCATCTGCAGCCGCTGCCCGCCAGCCGCATCTTGCCGCTCGAGGGCTATCACACCCGCAGTTGGTATCCGTTTAACAAGCGTGGGCGTATCGATAACCCCAAATCCACCGCCGCCGTGGGAGCGATGCTGTGCCTGCTGGCCATCGACCTGCGCCTCGAGAGTTTTTACTTCAACGTTGGGGATTTCCAGCCCTATTCCACCGTTCGCCATCTGGGCATGCTGGACGGCAATAACATGCTGGCGGACGATAACGTCTACTATCGCGATATCGATCTGGATCGCGCCGATTTTGCGCTGGATCCCGCCGGCTGCTTCCAGTTGCGCGGTCCTTTGCGCCTTGGGTTCCGTCAGTTGGACAACCCGCGCTGGCCGGCATCGCCGTTATATACGCTGACCATCACCGATCCCCTGTTGGCACGCAAGCTGGCTGGCGATGCGGTCATCAGCCTGCGGTTGGCCATTACCGGCAGTGAAGCGCAAGGTGCCGAGGGCGTTAAAATTGCCCACGCCATGCTGGCCGACGGCAGCCCGGTTCACGCACATCAGCTACAGCTTAAACTCAATACCCTGGCTGCCAGCGCCTCTGGTGCAACCCATTACTGGATCGACAGCGGGAGCATTTATCAACGATGAAACCTATCACTTCAGACCCGATAAACCGCCTCAGCGACGGAATTATCCAGGCCATTGACTGGGTCGCCGGCGCACGGCAACAGTCGGCTCGCCTGGACCGGGAAGCCGATAACCTGACGATCCGTTTGCGCCGCAGCTACAATCAGGCGCGGAAGTTGGACACCGCCACACCTCACCGCGTCGCCATCGGCCTTTATGGTCATAACGCGGCTGCCAAAGCCCACCTCTTGGCGGCATTGGCCCCCGGCGCCGCGCTGCTTTCAGAGGATTGCCCGCTGGCAGTACGCTACTGCGCGCCCGCCGTCGTAACATCCCCAGCTTATCCGGTGACCATCACCTTGCTGGATAACGCGCAGTTGCTCGCCATGACGGCCAGTGCAGCGTTGATGAACGGCTTTCGCCCGGATGGAGACGCACGAGCCATTGCCGCACACCTGAATACATTGGAACGCCATCGCCAGCCCATGGCGATTGACGGCATGGACAGCAATGCCATCGTGGCGCTGTGGGACACTCTTCGTCACCACGGCGGCAAATGGCAACAGGCGCTGGACCGCCACTTCTGGCCGCAGGCCGTCTCATTGGCCCCCTATCTGAGCATTGACGACCGGGCCCGCCTGTTCGCACCGCTGTGGGGTGAAGACCCGGCGCTGACCATGCTCTATCGTCAGTTGGCGCATAGCCTCCAGACGCTGGGCTGCTGCGAACGCGTACAGGCCGCTCTACAAGCTTTGGATCCCGATACGGGTATTCAGCATGCCCACGCGGTCACCACGCCAGCCGAGGTGAAACTTTCCGTACTGACAGAAAACGGCGCCGTCGTGGATGTCGCGCAGGCCGATCTCGCGTGGTTAGCTGCCGAAGTGGCAACACCTCTGCCCGCTGGGCTGCCCGTCGACGCTGAGCTTCTCGACATTCCAGCCAGCCTCCGTCGTTCAGACGGCGATCTGACATGGCGTATGCAACAGGCCAAACGCGCCAATCTGCTGACCCACTACGCCGATAATCTACAGGCCAGTCTGTTGCTGATCAGCGATGCCGCCGGCACGCCACAGGAGGCCAGTCGAACCGGCCATGCGCTGGCCTACTGGGTTAAACGCACCCAGGGGGAAAGTGCTGCGGTACGCAGCCGTCGTAAGCCCGGTTTAATCTGGGCAATCACGCCGTTCGACGCGTCGCGCGAAGGAAAAGCCCGTCCCGACGACGCCGTTCAGCGCTACGTCGGTGAGCCCGGCGACAGTTGGGCCACCCTGCTGGCCATGGATGAACGCGACTGCCGCCGCATGACAGACTATCTGATGGCGCAGGCGCGCCCGGCATTGAAACAAGCGCGCATTCAGGAACTGCAACAAGAATTGCGGCGTGAGCTGAGTGAAAGCCTGCTCGGCAACTGGCTTGCCGCAGCGGACCCGCAGCGTGTGCAACAGCGCAGCCAACAACTGCTGCGAGCCTTGCAGGCGCAGGCTGGGGCGCATGGTGAATTGCTGGAATGGCTGTTACCGCAGCGCGACAGGCTGCGCCAACTCTTCGTGCAGCAACAGCATGCTTCACCGGCACCGACTGTCGCCGCACCGCCGTTCGACGTGGAGATCGACCTGTTTGGTGAGGAAGATAGCGCCGCGACCGGCTCGGTGGAACATGGGCGTTCTTCCTTTGCCCAAAAGGTATTCGCCGACTGGGTTAACCATCTGCGTTGCCTGCCGGACAATGCCCAACTGCTGATCCTGTTGGGCGTCGATAAACCGCAGTTGGAACTGCTGGTCGATGCGCTGATTAGTGCCGCCTGCCGCCTGGAGATTGACGCAACGCTGGAGCGCGCATTGGCCGCAGGTACCCTGCCGGAACAGGGGGAGGATCGTCAGGTCAGCCAGGCGCTGACGGTATTGAGCGATTTCGTTGCCTGGCTGGGCTTCCAGCAGCGCGAGGCGGCTTTACGCCCCGCCAGCCGCATCAATCCCGGCCAGCCAATCTTTACCCCACCACCGCAGCCCGCGGTCGACTGGGGCAATCAGCAACGCTTGACCAAACTGGCGCCCACGCCGGCGAAAAATGCCGCCTTCTATATCTACGACTGGCTGGTCGGGCTGCAGCGACTGCTGGCGGAAAATGCGCAGGCGGGCTCTACACTCGCAGCCGCGCCGCATGCCGCGCTGGAAGCCATAGTGGCAACCCTTGCCGGCAATGACGGGCACTGACAAATTCAGGTAGGGCCACGTAACTTAGTGCAGGTAACGACGCTGCAACGTGAAAGGCGACGGGTATATTATACTGATTAATTATCCGTCGATCTGAGGACATCAGCGTGCGCCCATTCAGCCTGAAGAAAATCGATCACCTGGTACTGCGCGTCACCGACCTGGAAAAAAGCCTTCAATTTTATACCCAGATACTGGGGTGTGAAATCGCCAGACGGCGTCCCGATCTGGGGCTGGTGCATCTGCGCGTCGGCGTTTCCATGCTTGATCTGGTCGACGTCGAGGGCGTGCTGGGGAAAAAAGGCGGCCAGCATCCCGACGCTCGCCAGCAGAATGTCGATCATTTTTGTTTGCGCATCGATCCTTTCAACGAGGGCGAACTGTTAGCGTATTTGCGATCGCAGGGGATCAGCGTTGATCCCCCCGAATCCCGATTTGGCGCAGAGGGCGACGGGCCGTCTCTCTATTTCACCGATCCAGACGGCAATCGCGTGGAGCTGAAAGGCCCTGCGGCGTAGCGTCGCAAGGATATTCCGCAGAGTTGAATGATTGGCTCCCGTCGCCGGCTTAGCCCTAGTGCCTGATACCGTGCAGCGCCATCAGCGCCTCGACGCAGGGCTGATGCTCAGCCACCCACCTGCGCGCCGTATTGTGCTGCTCCCACTTGATGTCCGTCAGGTGCGCCATGTCAAAACGCGGCATATCCTGCTGATCCAACGGATAAAGGTGCGGGCGTACGATTTCAAACATCGCCTGCCCGCAGGCTGAGATTGCCGCGATGACTTCGGGATCCTGCGTGGCAAGATCCTGTTTGAAGTAAAACCGGAAAGGATAAGCCGACGCAGGCGGCTGGACATGCCGGGAATCCAGCCCCAGGCTGCTGAGATAGGTATGCGTAAGCGAAGGAGCTTGCTCATTTGCGCTACGGGGGATCATGATCACCGGATAACTTTCCAGTACGCCGGTCTTGGGCGAGTCTTGCTTGAAAATAGAGTTGAAGAACGCCTGATCGACCGGAATTTCCGACGTATCCATGCCATTTTCAAGCCGATCGCGATAATACTCGCGCATCTGCGAAGAGAACATTACGCCGTAGCCGCTTTTTCCTGTGGGTTGAATATCGATTTTGAGGAAATCGTAAACAGGTAATGCCTGGCTATCCACTTCATGTTCCGCACGGCAAAAAACCGACAAATACGACAATTGCAATGAGGCAGTGGGCAGCGCAGAAGGATAATTGCTTTTAAACAGCGCATTGGCGCGGTTCAGGAACCAGGTCAGGGCTTCTGGACCACTGTGTGCCAGATCGTTGATATTGTTATAGCGCAGGAAACCATTGGCGTGGTTTTTTAATTCTGTAACCTGAAGTTCTGGGGTAATAGGTATTTGCCGAACAAAGAAAACGCCATTCATAATAATTTCTCACTCGAAAACATGAAAAATAATTATAGATGAGGTTTTTCACTCGCTGTAAATAATAAAAATCAGGTTATCCACCATTAATTAAATAAATTTAGATAGAATAATTAAACTAAAAATAATACCAAAAAACTTGATTTACAAATAATTTAAATACCGCTAAATACAATAAATTGAATATCGACGGATTACTCTGTTTCGTGCGGTACGCATGATTTATTTATCGGTCTTAAACCATAATTTTATTTGCTGCGTCGGTTCCGCCCGACGCAGCAAATGCCGGCTTTTACATCACCCCGGCGGAAATTATTGCTTTTGAGCCGCCAGCGCCTGAGCGCAAGCCCAGGCAGAACTCCAGGCCCACTGGAAGTTATACCCCCCCAGCCACCCTGTCACATCCACCACTTCGCCAATAAAGTACAGGCCCGGCACCTTGGCGGCCTCCATGGTCTTGGAGGACAGCTCTTTGGTGTCGACGCCGCCGAGCGTCACTTCCGCCGTGCGGTAGCCTTCGGTACCGTTGGGTTGTACGCGCCAATTCTGCAAGGTTTCCACCAACGCTGCCTGCTGCGTCGGATTCAGTTGCTTTAATGTCGCTTCCGGCAGTTGGCCCAAGGTCTGCAAACATTCCACCAACCGCTTCGGCAGATGCAGCGCCAGGGTATTTTTCAGGCTTTGATTAGGGTGCGCCTGACGTTGCTCATTGAGGAAGCCCGCCAGATCAAGCGTAGGAAGTAAGTTAACACTCACAAACTCACCGGGCTGCCAGTAGCTGGAAAGTTGCAATACCGCCGGCCCGGACAGGCCACGATGGGTAAACAGTATGCTTTCGCGGAAGCTGACGCCGTTTTCTGCGGTGATCACTGCCGGCACAGAGACGCCAGACAGGGTCTGCAAATGCTCCAGCAGCGGTTTATGCAGCGTAAAAGGCACCAGCGCGGCGCGCGTTGGCAATACCTTCAGGCCAAACTGCTCCGCCAGCTTATAGCCGAACGGCGTCGCGCCCAGGCCCGGCATCGACAATCCACCGCTGGCCACCACAAGTGAGCGAGCGCTCACTTTCTCACCATTCAGCGCCAGTTCGAAGCCTTCTGCGGTTTTTTCTACGCCTAGCACTTCGCTACGCAGGCGTGTCGTCACCTGACCCTGCTCACACTCTTTCACCAGGAGTTCGACCACCTGCTGCGCCGAGTCGTCGCAAAACAGTTGCCCCAGGGTCTTCTCGTGGTAGGCGATGCCATGACGGTTGATCAGATCGATAAAGTCCCACTGGGTGTAGCGTGCCAGCGCAGATTTGCAGAAATGCGGGTTATTCGACAGGTAAGCGGCAGGCTCCGTGTACATGTTGGTAAAGTTACAGCGTCCGCCGCCGGACATCAGGATTTTGCGCCCCGGTTTTTTGCCGTTGTCGAGCAGCAGCACCCGGCAGCCGAGTTGCCCTGCCTGCGCCGCGCAAAACATGCCCGCTGCGCCCGCACCTATTACCACGACATCAAACTGTTCCACCTGCGCCTCTCTGAATAAAAACCACAATCGCGACAAAAGGCCGCTATTTTACGCCGTATCGCTACCGGTAACCGACAACTTTACGGCGGCAGATTGTAAAGCCATGCCGCCCTCAACGCCATAGTAAGAAAATATTACAGCGAGACATTCAGCATAACGCGCTGATATTTCATGTATTTGTCATACCAACGCCATCATTTCGTCATATCGAAATCAAAAAAACGTCATATTTTCCTTTTCCCCGGCCCCGGTTGTCACTGATAATGCGCGGCGTTCATGTCCACAAACTGGCGTAACGCTTATGCTGCATTTGTTCGCTGGCCTGGATTTCCATACCGGCCTGATGTTAATTCTCGCATTGTTGTTCGTGTTGTTTTATGAAGCCATTAACGGTTTTCATGACACGGCCAATGCGGTTGCTACTGTAATTTATACCCGTGCCATGCGTTCGCAACTTGCGGTTGTGATGGCTGGCTTGTTCAACTTTCTTGGCGTTATGCTCGGTGGTTTGAGTGTTGCTTACGCCATTGTTCATCTGCTGCCAACCGATCTGTTGTTGAACGTCAGTTCAGCGCACGGATTAGCCATGGTGTTCTCCATGCTGCTGGCGGCTATCATCTGGAACCTCGGCACCTGGTATTTCGGTCTGCCGGCCTCCAGCTCTCATACGCTGATTGGCGCAATTATCGGTGTGGGTTTAACCAACGCACTGATGACCCACACTTCGGTAGTGGATGCGCTTAACGTCCCGAAAATGATCGGTATTTTCCTGTCATTGCTCATCTCGCCGCTGGTCGGCATGATGGTCGCCGGGTTGATGGTGTTTGCCTTGCGCCGCTATTGGAGTGGCACCAAGAAACGCCAGCGTATGCACATGACCCCTGCGGAACGTGAAAAGGTCGACGGCAAACGCAAGCCGCCGTTCTGGACCCGTATCGCACTGATCCTGTCTGCTATCGGCGTTAGCTTCTCGCACGGCGCCAACGATGGTCAGAAAGGCATCGGCTTGATCATGCTGGTGCTGATCGGCGTTGCGCCGGCCGGCTTCGTGGTCAATATGAATGCAACCGGCTATGACATCACCCGTACGCGTGATGCCGTGACCCACCTGCAGCAATATTACCAGCAGCACAGCGACGCCTTGGCGCACGTGGTCACTCTGACCCCACTGGTGCCAAGCCCGGATGAGGACGTCTCGCCGGATAAACCTATCGAGTTCCACTGTGACAGCGCGCGCGCCATGCCGGCGATTGAGCTGACCCAGGGCTTGCTGAACAATCTGCAAAGTTACGATCAACTGACGGTAGAACAGCGTAGTCATCTGCGCCGCCTGCTGATGTGCGTAACGGATACCGCAGACAAGATCGCCAAGCTGCCGGAAACCTCGGCCCAGGACCAACGTTTCCTGAAAAACCTGCGTCAGGATCTGCTGCAAACCGTTGAGTATGCACCGATCTGGATTATCGTCTCGGTTGCTCTGGCGTTGTCACTCGGCACCATGGTCGGCTGGCGTCGCGTCGCCACCACCATCGGCGAGAAAATCGGTAAGAAGGGCATGACCTACTCTCAGGGCGTGTCGGCTCAGATGACCGCTGCCTTGTCGATTGGCGTTGCCAGCTATACCGGCATGCCGGTTTCCACCACCCACGTACTCTCTTCGGCGGTAGCCGGGACGATGATCGTGGACGGCGGCGGTGTGCAAAGCAAAACCGTGAAGAACATCCTGTTGGCCTGGTTGTTAACCCTGCCAATCTCGATTCTGCTTTCCGGTTCGCTGTACTGGTTGGCGCTTAAGGTGATCTAAGCAGTTTGCCTGATGAGAAAGGCGGCCCTGGTGGCCGCCTTTTTCTTTGTCTGTTGCAGAAAGAATCGGTCGGATTCAATACCAAATCATCAGCGCAACCAGGCTGATCACCACCAGTCCGCACAGGGCTGAGGTCAGCATAAACTGCCCGCGCACACGCTCACAGCGGCGAATAAACTCCGGATCATGGTGCTCGACATAACGCTGCGAGAAGATATAGCGCACGAGCCGTATCTGCTTGCTCGGCTGGCCATGGGCGGTAAAGAAACCACCGCCGTCGACATATTGATACAGCAGCGGGTCACAGCCGCGCAGAACCACCAACAGCGCGCGCAGAGAAGAGTAATACCGCACCATGTTTAACACACACACCACACACAGAGCCCAAAACAGCGCGACGGTACTGATCATGATTGCCTCCTCAAGGCGTTGTTATCCACGGCGCTCCGCCGGGTCCAACTGCCCTACCTCTATCACCCATTACTGCTGGAGCTTACCGCTCCGATCCCCTTTGCACAGCACAGGCCGCGCATAACCCACCGCCTCTGGAAACACCCCATCGCCATGCAGATGCACACGCGCAGGTTTGATACAGAGGAGAAATGATAAGGCCTATAGTCATTATTGTAGGTTAATGAAACGCAAACTGGCCTGAGCAGTAGATAAAATTTACCGCAAGCCATCCATTTGTCATCCATCTATTGGTTATAACTGATAACTGCCCTGCCTGAGACCGCCGGAGTTTTCCACTGCCCTAAAGGGCATTTGGGGCTATACTCTGTTTAAGAATGCTTATATTTCAATCGGTCAACCCAGCAACCGCATCATGGGCGATAGGCTTTTCTGCCCAGCGGGTGTAAAACTGACGGTAGGGAGATAAAGAGAGTTTTTTGATGCGGTGCAGTGTGATCGCCTCAACATATCATTGTGTTATCTGAATGATAAAATGAAACCTGAAGCGCCAGGCTGGTACGCTAAATGCCTGCTAACCTTTTAATCGGCATTATATGGAAGGAGTATTCTCATGGCTTACAAACACATTTTGATTGCGGTAGACCTATCCCCGGAAAGTAAAATCCTGGTGGAGAAAGCCGTATCTATGGCGCGTCCGTACAACGCCAAAGTTTCCCTGATCCACGTAGATGTTAACTATTCCGACCTGTATACCGGCCTGATCGACGTTAATCTCGGCGATATGCAAAAACGCATTTCCGAAGAAACTCACCACGCATTGACCGAACTGTCGCAGAATGCCGGCTATCCGATCACCGAAACCCTGAGCGGCAGCGGCGATTTGGCGCAGGTATTGGTTGATGCCATCAAGAAATACGATATGGACCTGGTCCTGTGCGGCCACCATCAGGATTTCTGGAGCAAGCTGATGTCCTCCGCACGCCAGTTGATCAACACCGTGCACATCGACATGCTGATTGTGCCGCTGCGTGACGAAGACGAAAAAGCCGAAGATTAAGTCGGCGCCGCTAAACAGACTTGCCCAACGCCCGCGATTGCGGGCGTTTTTCATTCCGCCGACATCAATAATCGCTTGATAATCAACCGCCCTCCAGTGATATAGTCGCTAAAGACACAACATCCTCCCCCAGGTTTTATCCATACCAATATTTATAAAAATAATGGGGGAAATTAATAGTATTACCCTATGAATTTCGGGCTGTAGCCGGGCAACAACGCGGCAGCTTGAAAGGAAACGGGTATAAAGGAGTTATCCATGGAAAATACCGTATCGGTAGAATCTTTCTTGTCCTCGCTTCAACAACATAATCCCCACCAGCCGGAATTTTTACAGGCGGTCAGGGAAGTCTTCACTTCGCTGTGGCCTTTTATCGAGCGTAATCCGCGCTATCGCGAATATGCGCTGCTGGAGCGTTTGGTAGAGCCCGAGCGTACCATCCAGTTCCGCGTCAGTTGGGTCGACGATCGCGGCCAGGTGCAGGTTAACCGCGCCTGGCGCGTGCAGTTCAACTCCGCCATCGGGCCTTATAAAGGCGGCATGCGCTTTCATCCTTCGGTCAATTTGTCGATTCTGAAGTTCCTCGGCTTCGAACAGACGTTTAAAAACGCCCTGACCACCCTGCCGATGGGCGGCGGAAAAGGCGGTTCGGACTTTGATCCCAAGGGGAAAAGCCAGGCGGAGATCATGCGTTTCTGCCAGGCGCTGATGACTGAACTGTACCGTCACCTCGGGCCGGATACCGACGTGCCCGCCGGCGATATCGGCGTTGGCGGTCGTGAGGTCGGCTTTATGAGCGGCATGATGAAAAAGCTGTCCAACAACACCGCCTGCGTGTTCACCGGCAAGGGGCTCTCATTCGGCGGTAGCCTGATCCGTCCAGAGGCCACCGGCTATGGGCTGGTCTATTTCACCGACGCCATGCTGCAACGTCACGGGCTGGGTTTTGAAGGCATGCGGGTTGCGGTTTCTGGTTCAGGTAACGTGGCGCAATACACCATTGAGAAGGCACTGGAGCTGGATGCGCGTGTGATCACCGTATCAGACTCTGGCGGTACTCTGGTCGATGAAGCCGGCTTTACCACCGAAAAACTGGCCCATTTGGTGGAGATCAAGAATCAGCGCTATGGTCGCGTGGAAGATTATGCCCGCGAACGTGGCCTGACCTATCTGGCCGGCCAGCAGCCCTGGAACGTGCCGGTGGATATCGCCCTGCCGTGCGCCACCCAAAACGAGCTGGATTTGGCTGCCGCACAGACGCTGATCCGCAACGGGGTCAAAGCTGTGGCGGAAGGCGCAAATATGCCGACCACCATTCAGGCGACCGATGCATTCCTGGACGCCGGGGTGCTGTTTGCGCCGGGCAAGGCGGCCAACGCCGGTGGGGTTGCTACCTCCGGACTGGAGATGGCGCAGAACGCCGCGCGCATCGGCTGGCGCGCCGAGAAAGTGGATGTACGTTTACAACATATCATGGCGGATATTCATCATGCCTGCGTGGAATACGGCGGCGAGGGTAAGCAAACCCACTACGTACACGGCGCCAATATCGCCGGATTCGTCAAGGTAGCCGACGCCATGCTGGCGCAGGGCGTGTTGTAACAGGCTCATAAGGTGATCTTGTTCACACATTGCTAAAATGCTTCAATGCCGGCGCTCAGTCCGGCATTTTACCCCTGCAAAACCCGATTGCCCCGCCTCATTTGTTTTATATATGTAAATAATTATGGTTTTTATTGTTAATTTTATGATGATTTTTCGTGGTAAAATTACCACCACTGAGTTATTAAACAATTAATTAACATTAAAACCGTCATATTTTTACTCCAATGTGCACAGATCACAATTTCCCAACTCTCGTTACGTCCCCTCTTCCATTCCTTTGTAATCTGCTCAGGTGGAAAAACAGCCACCCCTACAGATAAAAAAGGTACAGCGAATGAAATTTAACCTCGCATTATTAAATGCATGTGTGGTTTCTGCGTGCATGTTATCGACAACACCTGCCTTTGCTGCTGAAAAGTACGAGATTGCCGTGGTTGCCAAAGTGACCGGCATTCCCTGGTTCAACCGTATGGAAGTCGGCGTTAACGACGCGGCCAAAAAGCTCGACGTCAATGCCTACCAGACCGGGCCGTCCACCCCAGACCCGGCCGCACAGGTGAAAGTGATTGAAGACCTGATCGCCAAGAACGTCAACGCCATCATCGTGGTGCCTAACGACGCCAAGGTGCTGGAGCCGGTGCTGAAGAAGGCGCGCGAGAAAGGCATCGTGGTGCTGACGCATGAATCCCCGGACCAGCAGATTGGCCAGTGGGACATTGAAACCATCGACAGCGAGAAGTATGCGCAGGCCAACGTCGATGAGCTGGCGAAAGACATGGGCGGCAAAGGCGGCTATGCCATTTATGTCGGCTCGCTGACCGTGCCGTTGCACAACGCCTGGGCGGATTCCGCCATCAAGTACCAGAAAGCCAAATACCCGGACATGTTCGAAGTCACTTCGCGCCTGCCGGTAGCGGAAAGCATCGATAAGTCCTACGCCACCACGCTGGATTTGATGAAAACCTATCCGCAGATGAAAGGCATTATCGGCTTCGGCTCCCTCGGCCCGATCGGTGCCGGCCAGGCAGTCGCCAAGAAACGCGCCAAGGACAAGATCGCCGTAGTCGGTATTGCCATGCCGGCACAGGCCGCGCCTTACCTGGCTCGCGGCGACATCAAGAAAGCCCTGTTGTGGGACCCGAAAGACGCCGGTTATGCCCTGGTGACGGTGGCCGACCAACTCTTGCAGGGCAAAGAAGTGACCAAAGATTTGTCGATCGAAGGTTTGGGTAAAGCCGACGTCGACATGGATAAAAAAGTGATTCGGTTTAATAAAATTCTTGAAGTCACCAAAGATAATGCCAAATCGCTAGGATTTTAATTTTCAGTAATATTACGCCACACCGGGAAAGTCATGAAACAACGAAGGGCGCAATATATTGCGCCCCGAGTTTCAGTCACTACCATAATAAAAACCTGCACAGGTTAACGCTATGACCACATCCACCGCATTTATCACCCTGGAAAATATCAGTAAGAGATTCCCAGGCGTGCTGGCCTTGGACCAGATCAACCTGACGCTAAATATTGGCGAAGTGCATTGCCTGGCCGGGCAAAATGGCTGCGGAAAAAGCACCATCATTAAAATTATTTCCGGCGTTTATCAGCCGGAAAAAGGCGCCAATATTTCGCTTGAGGGTAAACTTTTTCATTCTCTGACGCCGCAGCTGTCCGGCTATTACGGTATTCAGGTAATTTATCAGGATCTGTCGTTATTCCCCAACCTGACCGTGGCGGAAAATATCGCCATTCACCGCTACCTGCCCGGCGGCCATTTCTGGGTGCGCAAGCAGGTGATGCGCCAGACGGCGCTGGATGCCATGGCGCGCGTCGGCGTGCATATCGATCCCGACAAGAAAGTCGAAAAACTGTCGATTGCCGATCGCCAACTGGTGGCCATATGCCGTGCCATTGCCGCCGACGCACGGCTGGTGATCATGGATGAGCCAACCGCTTCGCTGACGCGGCAAGAGGTCGACGGCCTGCTGCGGGTGGTCAACGAACTGAAAGCGGCGGGCATCTGCGTGGTGTTCGTCAGCCACCGACTGGATGAAGTGATGGAGGTCGCCGACCGCATCAGCGTGATGCGCGACGGCAAGCTGGTCGGCACTTATCCCGCCAGCCAGTTGGACAGCCATGAACTGGCGTTCCTGATGACCGGCCAACGCTTCCATTACAGCCAACTGCCAGCGCTGGCGTCCACCGACAGCGCACCGCTGCTCGAGGTTCGCAATCTCAGCCGACGCGGAAAATACCAGGACATCAATCTTTCACTGCACGGCGGCGAGATCGTCTCGATCGTCGGGCTGCTTGGTGCGGGCCGTACCGAGCTGTGCCTCAGCCTGTTCGGCATGACCCGTCCCGACAGCGGAGAAATTCGCATCGACGGCCATCCGGTCCAACTGCACAACAACCGTGAAGCGGTGCGCCAGGGTATCGGCTATGTGTCGGAGGATCGTCTTACGCAAGGGCTGATCATGGAGCAGTCGATCTACGACAACACCATCGTCACGGTCTTCGATCAACTGCACACCTCGCTCGGGCTGCTGGACCATGCCAAAGCGACCGAGCTGGTTAACCGGCTGATTCGCGATCTGAACATCAAGGTTTCCGACAGCGCGCTGCCGGTAAAAACCCTGTCGGGCGGCAATGCGCAACGTATCGCCATCGCCAAATGGGTAGCAACGCAGCCGAAGATCCTGATCCTTGACTCGCCTACCGTCGGAGTGGACATCGCCAACAAAGAGGGGATCTACCAGATCGCCAAAGATCTGGCCGCGCTCGGCATGGCGGTGCTGATGATCTGCGACGAAATCCCGGAAGCCTATTACAACAGCCATCGGGTGATGGTGATGCGCAAGGGCGAGCTGATCGCCGAGTTTTCGCCACACCACAGCACCGAACAACAGATCGCCGAGGTGGTGAATGGATAAGTCATTATTGGCCCGCCTGGCCGGCAGGCACGAGTTTTACCTGGGCCTGCTGGTGGTGTTGCTGGCAATAGGCCTGAGCGTCAGCACCAGCGAGTTTCTGACGCTGGGTAACCTGACGGATGTCGCCACCAGCTACGCGATTCTCGGCATTCTCGCCTGCGGCCTGTTCGTGGTGCTGATTGCCGGCGGCATCGATATTTCATTCCCGGCGATCACCGCCATCGCGCAGTACGTGATGGCCAGTTGGGTCATTCAACACGGCGGCGGCTTCCCGCTGGCGTTCGCACTGGCAATGGGCGTCGGCCTGCTGCTCGGGCTGGTGAACGGTTTTCTGGTCTATTGGCTGAAGGTGCCGGCGATCATCATCACCATCGCCACGCTGAACCTGTTCTACGGCTTACTGGTTTACGCCACCAACGGCACCTGGCTGTACGGTTTCCCCGACTGGTTTATGGATGGCATCAGTTGGTTCTCGTTCCAGGGGGCCGACGGTTATGACTACGGCCTGACGCTGCCGCTGCTGTGCCTGCTGGCGGTAATTATCGTCACCGGCGTACTGATGAACTTTACCCGCCTCGGCCGCCAAATTTTCGCCATGGGCGGCAACCGCGATGCGGCGTCACGCCTGGGGCTGAACCTGCTGCGGCTGCACTTCTACGTTTACGGCTACATGGGCATTCTGGCGGGTATCGCCGCGGTGGTGCAGGCGCAGATAACCCAGTCGGTAGCCCCCAACTCCCTGCTCGGTTTTGAGCTGACGGTGCTGGCTGCGGTGGTGCTGGGCGGCACCAGCATGACCGGTGGGCGCGGCTCCTTGACCGGCACGCTGCTGGGCGTGGTGCTGTTGGCCTTCCTGCAAAACGGCCTGACGCTGCTCAGCGTGTCGGCCTATTGGCACCAGGTGTTCAGCGGCGCGATCATTTTGATCAGCATCAGCAGCACCGCCTGGAATGAAAAACGCAAGCTGGCCAAGGAGCTATGACATGATCCAGTTAACCCGTCTGATCCCCAACGATCGGATCATCCGCCTGCAGAGCGCGATCATTATCGCCGTGGCGCTGCTGTTCGCCGGGCTGCTCGGATCGCGCTTCTTCAGCCTTGGCAATTTCCAGTCGATCGCCTCGCAGCTTCCTATCCTCGGCATGCTGGCGCTCGGTATGGGCATTACCATGCTGACCGGCGGCATCAATCTGTCGATTATCGCCGGTGCCAACGCCTGCTCGCTGGTGATGGCAGCCATTATCGTCAGCCACCCGGACCAACCGCTGTTTCTGGCGCTGGCACTGCTGGCCGGGCTGCTGGTCGCCGTCGCCATTGGCGCGCTTAACGGCGTGCTGGTCGCCTGGATTGGCGTTTCGCCCATCCTCGCTTCGCTCGGCACCATGACGCTGATCACCGGCCTGAATATTCTGCTGTCCAACGGCGCGGTGATCTCCGGCTTCCCGGCGGCGATTCAGTATCTCGGCAACGGTAGTCTGCTCGGCATTCCGGTAGCGCTGCTGCTGTTCCTGCTGGTATCCGTTGGCCTGTGGCTATTGCTGGAGCACACCACGCTCGGGCGCAGCCTGTATCTGATTGGCTCCAACGAACAAGCCACCCGTTTTAGCGGCGTAAACACCGCCCGGGTACAGATTGCGGTCTATATTTTGTCCGCCCTGCTCGGCTGGGGTGCGGCGCTGCTGATGATGGCCAAATTCAACTCGGCCAAGGCCGGTTACGGCGAATCCTATCTGCTGGTGACCATTTTGGCCTCGGTGCTGGGCGGCATTAACCCGGACGGTGGGTTTGGCCGGGTGCTGGGTCTGGTGCTGGCGCTGATTGTGCTGCAAATGCTGGAAAGCGGCCTCAACCTGCTGGGCGTCAGCAGCTATCTGACCATGGCCCTGTGGGGCGGTGTGCTGATCCTGTTTATCGCATTACAGAATCGAAAAGCCTGACTGGAGAAAAACAATGGCGAGCTATTTTATTGGCGTAGATGTAGGCACCGGAAGTGCGCGCGCAGGGGTATTCGATCTCAACGGTCACATGGTCGGGCAGGCCAGCCGAACCATCGACCTGTATCGTCCGAAAGCGGACTTCGTTGAGCAGTCTTCGGACAATATCTGGCAGGCGGTGTGCAACGCGGTGCGCGATGCGGTCAACCAGGCCGACATCAACCCGATTCAGGTTAAAGGACTGGGTTTTGACGCCACCTGTTCTCTGGTGGTGTTGGACAAAGAGGGCCAACCGCTGACCGTCAGCCCGTCCGGCCGCACCGAGCAGAACATTATCGTGTGGATGGATCACCGGGCCATCACCCAGGCCGAACGCATCAATGCCACCAAACACCGGGTGCTGGATTTCGTCGGCGGTATCATTTCGCCGGAAATGCAGACCCCCAAAATGCTGTGGTTGAAACAGCATATGCCGACCACCTGGGCCAATGCCGGTTACCTGTTTGACCTGCCGGACTTCCTCACCTGGCGGGCCACCCAGGACGCCACCCGTTCACTGTGTTCGACGGTGTGCAAATGGACCTATCTCGGCCATGAACAGCGCTGGGACAAAAGCTATTTCAAACAGATTGGATTGGAAGACGTGCTGGAGCACGATGCCGCCAAGATCGGCAGCGACGTCAAAATGATGGGCGAACCGCTCGGCCACGGCCTCACCCAGCGTGCCGCCAGTGAAATGGGCCTGATTGCCGGCACGGCGGTCAGCGTCTCGATCATTGACGCCCACGCCGGGACGCTCGGCACGCTTGGCGCTACTGGGGTTTCCGGTGAAGTGGCAGATTTTAACCGCCGCGTTGCGCTGATTGGCGGTACTTCCACCGGCCATATGGCGATGTCCCGTACCGCGCGTTTTATTGGCGGCGTATGGGGGCCATATTACTCGGCGATCCTGCCGGAATACTGGCTGAACGAGGGCGGCCAGTCCGCCACCGGTGCGCTGATTGACCACGTGATCCAGTCGCATCCTTGTTACCCGGAGCTGCTGGCACAGGCAAAAACCCAGGGACAGACAATTTATGAAGTGCTGAATGCCCTGCTGCGCCGCATGGCAGGTGAGCCGGAGGAGATTGCCTTCCTGACCCAGGACATTCATATGCTGCCGTATTTCCACGGCAACCGTTCACCACGGGCCAACCCGACGCTGACCGGTACTCTGACCGGGCTGAAGCTGTCGCGTACCCCGGAAGATATGGCCTTGCATTATCTGGCGACCATCCAGGCGATTGCGCTGGGTACCCGCCATATTATTGAAACCATGAACCAAAGTGGCTACAGCATCGACACCATCATGGCCAGCGGCGGCGGTACCAAAAACCCGATTTTCGTGCAGGAACATGCCAATGCCACCGGCTGCGCCATGCTGTTACCGGAAGAGAGTGAGGCGATGCTGTTGGGGGGAGCGATGATGGGCACGGTGGCGGCCGGGGTATACGACACGCTGCCGGAAGCCATGAGCGCCATGAGTCGCATCGGTAAAACCGTGACGCCACAGACCAACAAAATCAAACGCTATTACGACCGTAAATACCGCGTGTTCCATGAGCTGTATAACGACCACATGAAATACCGCCAACTGATGCAGGAGGAAGCCTGATGCAGCAGGAATGGCAGCGGGCCACTGAAGCCTGGGCAATCTACAGCCGGGAACTGGCACAGCTGAGCCAGCGCATCGACGCACAAAGCTGGCAACGGTTGCTGACGGCATTGGCCGAGTGCCGGGGGAAAATCGTGGTCACCGGCGTCGGGACTTCCGGTATTGCGGCACGCAAGATAGCCCATATGCTGGCCTGCGTGGAACGGCCAGCCATCTACCTGAACGCCACCGATGCAGCACACGGCGATCTGGGCTTTTTGCGCAGCGATGATTTGATGATTCTGATTTCGCGCGGTGGAAATTCTGACGAATTGACCCGCCTGCTGCCAACGCTGCAGGCCAAGGGTGTGCCGCTGATCGGCGTGACGGAAAATCCGGATTCGGCGATCGCCAAAGCAGCACGGTTGGTGATCCGCACCGGGGTAGAAAATGAGATAGATCCACTGAATATGCTGGCAACGACGTCTATCGTGCTGGTATTGGCAATCTTCGACGCGGCCTGTGCCTGCCTGATGGAACGCAGTGGCTACGACAAAGAAACGTTGCTGGCGGTACACCCAGGCGGTGACGTCGGCAAGCGCTTGCTGCAGGGGAAATAATCCACGGGTGTTGGTAGGGCTCAGCATACCTACGCCGAGCCCATTATCTCTATCAGGCTTTGTTAATCGCCTCGAGAATCACTAACCGATCGCTCAGGCGTTTTTTCGCCACCGGGTCGCTGGCAGCGGCCATTTCTGCCTTCAATGCCGCCTGTTGCTGCTGACGGGCCTTCGGCTCGCCGATCAGCAGTGGTTTCACGTTGAACGACGCGACATTGCCGTAACGCCCATCTTCACTGGTAGGTACGCTGATTTTGTCGTCGTTCAGCAGTTTTTCGACGATTTTACGCTCACGCTCGTAGCCTTCCAACCCAACCAACTGCCAGCGCTGCACCGCCTGTCCCTGATACTGGCCTTTTTTCACTTCGGTCAGATAACGGATAGTCAGGTTGCGGATGGTTCCGGCCTCTTCGCCATATTCAGCCTTGCTGTCCGATAATACCGGGAACTGCATACCTTCCAGTGCGCCGCCTTTTTGCGTCAGGTGCCCCATGCGATAGCTGTTCATGCCCAGACGGATCGGCGTGCTGTCAGTCACCGGCGTGCCGTCGGCCATGCGCAAATCACGGATACGCTGCCCGACCGGTTGGCGCAGGTCGATTTTATAGGTCACGCCATCGAAGAAATCATTGGTGGAATACTTGGACGCGCGGCGCTGCGGGTTGAAGCTGTAGGTCACATCGCCGTCCTGCAGCTGATTGAAGTAGCCCGCCGACCATTCCATATACTTCTTCAGCTCTTTGCCACTGAGTTGGTACACGGTGATCTCGCCGCCGGCATATTGATAATTGAAGGCGATATCTTTGGCCGTGATGGTGCCGACGTTTAATTTCGGCCGATCATTATCAATCTGTAGCGCGATCACCTGCGCCTGTGGCGCATAGTAATGGCTGGCTTCCTGATACAGTTTGCTGATGCCGGTATCCTGCACGTGTACCTGCGGGATACCCTTCACCGCATCCGGCGGCACCAGATCCTGGCCGCTGAGCTGGGCAATCGGCCGGTTGGCGTTGGCGCGCAAAATCTTGTGATAAGGCTGATAAATCTCTTCCAGCTTTTTATCCGACGCGATGCCTTTGATTGGGTAGGTATAGCTGTCTTTGTTGATCAGCACGTACTTGCCGTTGTGCGGCTCAAACTGCAAATCGATGCGCGACAGCGCACGGCCATATTTGTCCGGTTCGGTAACGATCACGCCGTTGATCACTTCTTTATCGACTTTGACGTGCATGTGCCCGGCGACAATCGCCACCAGTTCCGGGTTCGCACGAGCGATATCGCCAACGCCGGTGCCAGGGCGCTGGTTCTCGTTGTCGATGCCCATGTGCGCCACCAGCACGATAGCGTCCACTTCACCCTGAATTTGCTGAATGACCTGCTTCACCGCCTGTACCGGATCGGTAAAATTCAGCCCTTTCACCCGGTCGGTGCCTTTGGCGAACTCTGCGGTCATCGGCGTATCCATGCCAATAATGCCGATTTTCACTCCCTGACGTTCAATGATTTTATACGCCGGCAGGTAGGGTTTGCCGCTCTCCCACAGAATATTGCCGGCCAATGCCGTGCCCTTGAACTGGTTCAGTGAGGTGGAAAGCGGTTTGAGGCCGAAATCGAATTCATGGTTACCCATCACCCAGACGTCATAGTCCAGCGCGTTAAACCCGAGGATCATCGGGCTGGTTTTGTCGTTTTTAAAAGTCTCGACAAAGTTGCCCTGGATGGTGTCGCCGGCATCGACCAGGATCACGTTGGGCTGCTTCGCCCGTACCTGTTGCACCTGAGTGGCGATTTGGCTCAGGCTGCCGGCCAGGTTTTCGGTGTCGGTCGAATAATCCCAGGGCACAAAGGTACCGTGCAGATCGGACGTGCCGAGGATGGTGATATTGACTGGTTCAGAAGCCATTGCAGAGGTACCCAGGCAAAGCAAAACAGCAAGGAGTGTCTTCTTCATTATCATCTAATTATAGGAAGGGGAACGAACAGGAATCATGCGATCTGGAACACAAGCTTGCCAGTATCTTTGCAAGGTAAAAAATAAAATTGGGAGGTGGATCAATGAATACCTCCCTATTTCGCCCTCTATGCCCTAAATAATTGGCGTTGTATCAAGGCGGCAAGTTTGTCAGTCCCCAGGAGCTTACTCAAGTAAGTGACTGGGGCGCACAACAAATCTGTCGGGAACAGATTTGAACAACGTTTGCGTTGGCCCCGTTAAGGGGCGAGGCCCATGGACGGGCCGAGTAATGCAGCCAACACAAATACAGCGTCAAGTATGAAGGGGATAGGGCATATAAATATCGAAACGGTGACTTTTGGTGGTCGAGGCCGCATGCGCGGGCACGTTAGCCAATGGTGGAGCATAATCCGGCCGTTTAACCACCACGCGCTTGGTCGCCAGACGGCGTGCCGGCGCCAGCAGACCATCGGCATCGTCGTCGCTGCCCACCAGCGACTGGAACACCCGCATCTCTTTCTTCACCAGCGCGCTTTTCTGCTTGTGCGGGTACATGGGATCCAGGTACACCACCTCGGGGGGTGAGTCGAGCTCGGCTAACGCCGTCAGACTGGAGGCGTGCAGCAGAGTCATGCGCTCGCGCAGCCATGGGCCGATTTCCGCATCCTGATAGCCGCGTTGCAGTCCATCGTCCAGCAAGGCAGCCACCACCGGATTACGCTCCAGCATCCTCACCCGGCAGCCCAGCGAGGCCAGCACAAAGGCATCGCGCCCCAGCCCTGCCGTAGCATCCACCACGTTTGGCCGATAGCTGCCCTTGATGCCGACCGCTTTCGCCACCGCTTCGCCACGCCCGCCGCCAAAGCGGCGTCGGTGCGCCATAGTGCCGGAAATGAAATCGACGTAGATCGCCCCCAGCTTGGGTTCGTCACGCTTACGCAACTCCAGACGTTCCGGCGTCAGCACCAGCGCCATCGTCGCGTCGTCGTCCGAAACCAACTGCCAGCGTTCCGCCAGAATAGACAAGGCGCCGAGATCGGCGCCTTCTTCACACAATAAACACACGCTCACCGGTGGGGTTATCCTTTAATGCCGTAATGGCGCAGCATAGCATCCAGCTGCGGCTCACGGCCACGGAAGCGTTTGAACAGTTCCATCGGCTCTTCGGAACCGCCACGCGACAGGATGTTGTCGAGGAAGGATTTACCGGTTTCGGCGTTGAAAATCCCCTCTTCTTCAAAGCGCGAATAGGCATCTGCCGACAACACTTCCGCCCACAGGTAGCTGTAGTAACCCGCCGCGTAACCGCCGGCAAAGATATGGCTGAAAGCGTGCGGGAAACGGCCCCAGCTTGGAGAAGGCACAACCGCCACCATTTTTTTCACTTCTGCCAACGTCGGCAGGATCTGCGCACCTTTCTCAGGGCTGTATTCGGCGTGCATGCGGAAGTCGAACAGGCCAAACTCCAACTGACGCAGGATGAACAGCGCAGCCTGGTAGTTTTTGGCGGCCAGCAACTTGTCCAACATCTCCTTCGGCAGCGGCTCACCGCTTTGATAATGGCCGGAGATAAACGCCAGCGCTTCCGGCTCCCAGCACCAGTTTTCCATAAACTGGCTCGGCAGTTCGACCGCATCCCATGGCACACCGCTAATACCGGAAACACCGGCGGTGTCGATTTGGGTCAGCATATGGTGCAGACCGTGGCCGAACTCGTGGAACAGCGTGGTCACTTCGTTATGGGTGAACAGCGCCGGCTTGTCGCCCAGCGGACGGTTGAAGTTACAGGTCAGATAGGCAACCGGTTTTTGCAGCTCGCCGTTGGCCTTGCGCAGGCTACCGACACAGTCATCCATCCAGGCCCCGCCGCGCTTGTTTTCGCGGGCATACAGGTCGAGGTAGAAGCTGCCGCGCAGCTCACCGTTAGCGTCGAACAGATCAAAGAAGCGCACTTCTGGATGCCAGGTATCCACATCCTTACGCTCTTTGGCAGTGATGCCATAAATGCGTTTCACCACTTCGAACAGGCCTTGTACCACACGTTGTTCCGGGAAGTAGGGGCGCAGTTGCTCGTCGCTGATCGAGAACAGGTGCTGTTTTTGTTTTTCGCCGTAATAGGTGATGTCCCAGGCTTCCAGCTCATCCACACCGTAATGCTGTTTGGCAAAGGCACGCAGCTGCGCCAGTTCCTGCTCGGCCTGCGGACGGGCGCGTTTGGCCAAATCACTCAGGAAACCCAGTACCTGTTCCGGGTTTTCCGCCATTTTGGTCGCCAGCGACTTGTCGGCGTAGCTGTCAAAGCCCAGCAACTGGGCCAGTTCGTGACGCAACGCCAGCGTTTCCGCCATCACTTCACTGTTGTCCCATTTGCCGGCATTTGGTCCCTGATCGGAGGCGCGGGTAGCGAAAGCACGATACATTTCTTCACGCAGCGCGCGGTTATCGCCATAGGTCAGCACCGGCAGATAGCTTGGCATATCCAGCGTCAGCAACCAGCCTTCCTGCTCTTTGGCCTGCGCCATCGCCTGAGCCTGAGCCAGCGCGCTTTCCGGCAGGCCGCTCAGTTCGGCTTGATCGGTGATCAACTTGCTCCAGCCCATGGTGGCGTCGAGCACGTTGTTGCTGTAAGTGGAACCCAGTTCGGAAAGGCGTGCGACGATCTCGCCGTAACGACGCTGTTTTTCCGGCGACAGCCCAATGCCCGACAGTTCGAAATCACGCAGCGCGTTTTCTACTGACTTGCGCTGCGGCACTGTCAGTTGATTGAAGGCTTCGCCTTCTTTCAGGCTACGGTAAGCCTGGTATAGCCCTTCGTGTTGCCCTACCCAGGTGCCGTACTCAGACAGCAACGGCAGCGCCTGCTCATAGGCGGCACGCAGTTCCGGGCTGTTTTTCACCGAGTTCAGATGGCCGACCGGCGACCAGATGCGCGACAGGCGATCGTCAGACTCCGCCAGCGGCTGACACAGGTTATCCCAGGTAAATGGCCCCGGTTGCGCGACAACGCGCTCTACCGCAGCGCGACAGTCGTCCAAGGCGGATTGCACCGCAGGCACGATATCTTCTGGGCGAATGGCGGAAAACGGCGGCAGGGAAAACGGAGTCAGCAACGGATTTGTCATAGGGCAGTCCTGATTAGCGTTGGGGCCCGCCACGACGGGCAGGCCTTAAAATGCGTATGAATATCTAACATGGTGCCAAGCGGCAGGAAAATCAATGGCCCGGCGTTGATAGATAGTGCCTTAAACCGCACTCTGACGGATCTTCGCGGCCAGCACGGCCAGATGCTCGTCGTCAGCACGCGCCGCGTCGTGGGACGAAAGGTAACCCTCATAGCGGTCGAAAAATTTCGCCGAGGTCGATTCGATAGGCTGCCACTGTTCCAGCGCAGCGGTACCGTGCATCGGGATCAGCTTGGCATGCACATGGTCGACGCCAAAACCTTCGAACACCATGCCGCAGCGGCCCACGTCGTCAAACGCCCGGTCGAGCAACTGCGCTACCCGCTTGGTCGCTAACATCAGCTCGCTGAGTACCTCGTCCGGCAACGCAAAGGCATAGCTCTCATAGTGCGCCTTGGGGATCACTACGCTGAAACCCTCGGTATTCGGATAAATGGAAAGGAACGCCATATGACTCTCGTCTTCCCAAATTTTATGGCACGGCACTCTGCCCGCCACCATTTCGCAAAAGATGCAGCTCATCGTCTCCTCCTGAATGGGACGGCGAGCCAAGAGCCCGCCGCAAAAAGCCTTTCAGCAACATAGCGGATATTTTGCCTTTTGACTGCTATTCCCCTGCATTTCCCGCCCAAACAGCCGGACGCCGTTGATGCCACGGCGCTGCCCGTTCAAGCTGCCCTGCCAACCGCAGCAGTTGATCTTCGCGGCCAAAACCGGCAATAAATTGCATGCCTATCGGCAGATTATGCTGCGCATCATGCGCCAGCGGCACCGACATCGCCGGCACGCCTGCCACATTAAACACCGGCGTGAACGGTGAATGATCGAATAAATGCGCGGTCCACTCCAGGCCACTCATATCCGCCGTTCCGGTACCGTAGCGACCAATGCGCCAGGGCAAGTCAGGTATGGTCGGGGTCAACAACAGATCGTACTGCTGGAAATAGGTGCCCACGGCACGAGTCACCCGGTTACGCACCTCAAGCGCCGCAACCATATCCACCGCCCTGGCGGCCAACCCGTAGCGGTAACAGGCCAGCGTTTCCGGCTCCAGCATGTCGGTTGAAATCGCGCGTCCGGTGGTTTGGCTCAACCCCTCAACCCAACCGACCAGATTGGCGCACCAGATCTGCGCATTGGCGAATACCAGTTCCTGCCAGCTGACGCCGATCGGCATCTCCGCCTCAGTGACCTGATGGCCCAGCTCGCTCAGCAGCACTGCGGTGTCGTTGGTGGCCTGAACGATTTGCGGTGCAGTTTTCCCGCCATTCCACGCCTGAGTCATCATGCCAATACGCAACCGACCAGGCTCGCGGGTGACCTGTGACAGCCAGCTTTCTGGCTGCGGTGCCGTGTAATAAGGTTCGCCGGGATGGGGATGTTGTAACGCATCCAGTAAAGCGGCACTGTCGCGTACCGTGCGACTCAGCCCCAATTGAACGCCAAAGCCGTTGAACACTTCATCCATCGCCGGGCCATGTGATACCCGGCCGCGCGTCGGTTTAAGGCCGAACAACCCATTGGACGAAGCAGGCACGCGAATAGAGCCTGCAGCATCAGTGGCATGCGCCATAGGCACGACCCCGGCAGCAACCGCCGCACCAGCACCGCCGCTGGAACCGCCCGCGCTGAAATCAAGGTTCCATGGATTGCGCGTAGCACCGTAAAGCACCGCTTCGGTGGTGGTACTGAACGCCATCTCCGGCGTGGTGGTTCGGCCAAAGGTCACCAGCCCCGCGCGATGGATATTGCGCATCAGATAACTGTCTTCCGTGGGAATCTGCCCCTGCGCCAACCGGCTCCCCAATTCAAGACGCTTGCCGGCCATGCTGATGGCGATATCCTTGATCAGAAAGGGGACGCCTGACAGCGGGCCGCGCCTCTCCCACTGAGGTTGTGGCCAATGCTCCACCACCGCGTTGATCGCCGGGTTTACCGCCTCAACCGCAGCCCTCGCCGTTTGCTGCAGCTCTTGCGCACTGACTTCACCCGCCTGTACCAATGCTGCCAACCCCAGCGCGTCGTAGCTAACGTACTCGCTCAGTTTCATCGTCTCTTCCTTCATCCGTTATGGTTTCGCCGGCTTTTCCGACGTCCGTTCCACGGTAGGAGGATTGGCGCTATAGTTGAAATTGATAGATTTAATACGAGGAATAGTTATCAACAATTTAAAGCGGGTCGATCTCAACTTGCTGGTCACGCTGGAAGCGTTGCTCAGCGAACGGAACGTGACGCGGGCGGCGGCACGCCTCAATCTGAGTCAGCCGTCGGTCAGCATTCAACTGGCCAAGCTGCGCGAGATTTACCATGATCCCCTGCTGCTGCCCGGCCCGCGAGGGATGTTGCCCACGGCGCGCGCGCTAAGCCTGTTGACGCCTCTGCGCCAGACGCTGGCCGACCTCGGCCGCCTGCTGGCGCCGGAACACCCCTTTGATCCGCTGCTGGCCGAAATGACCTGGCAACTGGCCGCCGCCGACGCCGCCGAATATGCCATCCTGTTGCCGATGCTGCCCAAACTGCGGCAGGCAGCCCCCCAATCCCGCCTGGCGATCCGCGAAGCATCGCCGAAACACATGAGCCGCGATCTGGCGGACGGCGTGATCGACCTCGGTTTTTTGTCCCGGGAAGAAGCCCCCGCCGAGCTGCGCCACCGGCAGTTGTTTCGCGAGGAGTATCTGCTGGTAGGCCGCCGTGACCATCCGTTGTTGCAAAGCCCCCCTTCGCTGGAGCAGTTTTGTCAGTTGGAGTTCGTGATGGTTTCGCAAGACGGCGGCGGTTTTCGCACCCTGATTGACACGCTGTTGGAAGCGCAGGGATTAGCGCGGCGTGTAGTGATGTCGCTGCCGCACTTCCTGTTCATCCCCGCACTGCTGGCGAGATCCGATATGGTCGCGATGCTGCCTTCACGCATGCTGGGCGAACTGCTTGGCGACCTGCGCACCTGGCCGGCCCCCTTGGCAATACCCGGCTATGACATGGTAATGGTGTGGCATGAACGCTCGCACCTGGATCCGGCCCATGGCTGGTTGCGTGAGCAGGTGGTCAACGCCCTGGAGGCCCCGTCGACATCACTGTAAAATTTCAACCAGCTCAAACTGTTGAAACACCAGCCACATCAGGGGCGAGAACGTGCCTTCACGCGTAAAAAAATCCTGGTGCCCCTGCCGCCAGAACGCCAGGCTCTTATCCCCCTCACCTTCCTGTGCCGCCATCTCAGCCGTAACGTCGCAATAGCGAATCAGCTTCAATGACAGGATCCTGATGACGCAGGCCGGTTCGCCGCGGCCGTCAAGCACGACGTTGTAATCCCCGAGCATCGGCTGTTGCTCTTGCCGATATGCAAGATAAGAACAGCAGGTGGCGGTTTTTTGCCCCTCAAGCACCCGTTGCAACAGCTCGTCCGCCAGCATGGGGCTGTCGCCGAACGCCCAGCGAGACGCGCCAGGGTATTTAGCCAAAATGGCCGCTTTAGTCATCGCCTTTCTCCTTGATTGAAGGGCTGAGGTCACGCATTTCACTTTTTCCCGCCCAGACAGTTTATACTGTGCAGAATATAAGCCTTTATTCTGTTCAGCAGGCTCCGTCGGGAGCACAAGGAATTACCACAAGCCATGTTAAGTTACCGCCACAGTTTCCACGCCGGCAACCACGCCGACGTGCTTAAGCACACCGTTCAAAGCCTGATCATCGAATCGCTGAAAGAAAAAGAGAAGCCGTTCCTGTACCTGGATACCCACTCCGGCGCAGGTCGCTATCAGCTGAGCGGTGAACACGCCGAGCGCACCGGGGAATACCTGGAAGGCATCGGTCTGCTGTGGCAACGTGATGACCTGCCGCAAGAGCTGGCAGCCTACATGAGCGTAGTGCACAACTTTAACCGCACCGAAAGGCTGCGTTACTACCCTGGCTCGCCACTGATTGCCCGTCAGCTGCTGCGTCCGCAGGATAAAATCCACCTGACCGAACTGCACCCGAGCGACTTCCCGTTGCTGCGCAGTGAGTTCCAGAAGGACGAGCGTGCCAAGGTGCAACGCGCCGATGGCTACCAGCAGTTGAAATCCCAACTGCCGCCGCTGTCGCGCCGTGGGCTGATCCTGATGGACCCGCCTTACGAAATGAAAACCGATTACCAGGACGTGGTAAAAGGCCTGCAGGAAGGCTACAAGCGCTTTGCCACCGGCACCTACGCGCTGTGGTACCCGGTGGTGATGCGCCAGCAAATCAAGCGCATGCTGAAAGATCTGGAAGCCACCGGCATCCGCAATATTCTACAAATCGAACTGGCGGTAAGACCCGACAGCGACCAGCGCGGCATGACGGCCTCCGGCATGATTGTGATTAACCCGCCGTGGAAACTGGAACAGCAGATGAACAACGTGCTGCCGTGGCTGCACAAAACCCTGGTGCCGTCAGGCAACGGTCACCATTTGGTGAACTGGGTGGTGCCGGAATAAGCCTCCGGGGCGCGGCCTGCCGCGCCTTTACCCCACCTATCACAGCCATCGACGCAATCTTTGCGACAAACCTGCATCAGGCGTTAAACTCTTACGCTCTTCGATTCACACAATTCATGGAAATCCCAGATGACCAAACATTACGATTATCTAGCAATTGGCGGCGGCAGCGGCGGCATCGCATCGATCAACCGGGCAGCCATGTACGGCCAGAAATGCGCACTGATTGAAGCCAAAGAACTGGGCGGCACCTGCGTAAACGTGGGTTGTGTACCGAAAAAAGTTATGTGGCATGCGGCGCAAATCGCCGAGGCCATCCACCTGTACGGCCCGGATTACGGTTTCGATACCACCGTCAACGCGTTTGACTGGAAGAAGCTGGTCGCCAACCGCACCGCTTATATCGACCGCATCCATAATTCCTACGACAACGTGCTGGGTAAAAACAAAGTCGACGTGATCAAAGGCTTCGCACGCTTTATCGACGCCCACACGGTGGAAGTGAACGGTGAAAAAATCACCGCCGACCATATCCTGATCGCCACTGGCGGCCGTCCAAGCCACCCTGACATTCCGGGTGCAGAATACGGCATCGATTCAGACGGTTTCTTCGATCTGGACGCCATGCCAAAACGCGTTGCGGTGGTGGGTGCTGGCTATATCGCGGTAGAAATCGCCGGCGTGCTGAACGCGCTCGGGGCCGAAACCCACCTGTTCGTACGTAAACACGCGCCACTGCGGACTTTCGACCCTATGGTTGTCGAGACCCTGGTGGAAGTGATGAACACCGAAGGGCCAAGCCTGCACACGGAATCCGTGCCAAAAGCCATCGTCAAAAACGCCGACGGCAGCCTGACGTTGCAGCTGGAAAACGGCAAGGAATTCACCGTCGACAGCCTGGTGTGGGCCATTGGCCGCGAACCGGCGACCGATAACCTGAATCTGGCCGCTACCGGGGTGAAAACCAACGAAAAAGGCTACATCGACGTCGATAAATACCAAAACACCAACGTAAAAGGGATTTACGCGGTGGGCGACAACACCGGCGCCGTCGAACTGACCCCGGTCGCCGTTGCCGCAGGCCGTCGCCTGTCAGAACGCCTGTTCAACAACAAGCCGGAAGAGCACCTGGATTACAGCAACATCGCCACCGTGGTGTTCAGCCACCCGCCGATCGGCACCATTGGCCTGACCGAACCGGAAGCGATTGAGAAATTCGGTGCGGACAACGTGAAAGTGTACAAATCTTCCTTCACCGCCATGTACAGCGCCGTGACGCAGCACCGCCAACCGTGCCGCATGAAGCTGGTCTGCGTGGGCAAAGAAGAGAAGATTGTCGGCCTGCACGGCATCGGTTTCGGCATGGACGAGATCCTGCAGGGCTTTGCCGTAGCCATTAAAATGGGCGCGACCAAGAAAGACTTCGACAACACCGTGGCGATCCACCCGACCGCCGCAGAAGAGTTTGTGACCATGCGCTAAGTTTGGGCACCCGCTAAAACTCAGGCCAGGTTAACCCCCTGGCCTTTTCTTTTCGTCCTCTTTACCCTTTACTTCGACACCATCCGCTATTTTCTGCCATTATTTTGCCTGATATATAGGCAAGGCTCATGCAAGCATCCGCGACTCTGGAGAACATTGATGCTGTTCAATCTGTTTAAAAACACCCTGTGGGCATTTTTTGCGCTGGCAATTCTTCAATCCAGCGCGCTAAGTTTTACCCTGGAAGTCGCGGGAAACATCGAAAACACCACCGACCCGGTAAAGAAAAGCTATCTGTTTACCGATAAACAACTGTTGGCCATGCCGGTGCGCAGCATCACCACCTCTACCTCGTGGACACCGCAAAGAAAGTTCGAAGGGATTGGCGTGGCGGACATTCTGGCGCGAGTCGGCGCCAAAGGCAGCACGCTGACATTTTATGCGCTGAACGATTATTACATCGACGTGCCGCTGTCCGATGTCGAAAAATACAACATGATTTTGGCTTACAAAATGGACGGCGTCATGCTGAAGATCAGAAACTTCGGCCCGCTGTTTTTGGTTTACCCGAGGGATGCCGCCGGGCCTGAGTTAAATTCGCCGCTCTACAACTCGCGCTTCATCTGGCAAGTGGACAGGATCGTAATTAAATGAAGCTCACAGGGTTTAAAAGCGGCAGCAGGCTGGCGATCCCGGCTATCTTCGCCGCACTGTTTCTGGTTGCCTCTACGGTGACGCTGTATTACTACAGCGCGACCCTGTCGAAAAAAGGGTTGTATGCTATCGCCGGCACGCAGGAAAACTACTCCTGGTCGATCGCCAAATTCTCGATCAAGCTGGCCGAGTTTGACACGCTGGTCGAACAGCTGAAAAACGCGCCGCAGGTGGATAGCGAAGATCTTCGGCTCAGGTTTGAAATCCTTTATTCGCGTTTTTACGTGCTGGAAACGGTCTCCGAATCCACCCAGCCGCTGTATGCCGAACCGGGTTATCCCGAAGTGGTCACGCACATGCGCGAGAAAATGGATCAGATTGATCGTTTGCTGAACGATCCGAAAATTGATTTCTCTCTGATTTCGCAGGCGATGAAGCAAATCAAGCCCTATGCGATTGAAATGGCCAACCTGACCGATCATGCCGAAGTGAAGCAGCGCACCGCCGCCTACGAAGACTATATCGAGAAACGCCACATCATTTTCTATGGTCTGGTGATCGTGATGTTTTCAGTGATCGCGCTGATCGCCATCACGCTGATTGTGCTGCGTCAGCAGCGCCTGACCATCCGGCAGCTGGCCAAGGCCATTGAGGCGGAAAAAGCCACCCGCACCAAAAATGCCTTTCTGGGCGCCATCGGCCACGAGCTACGGACCTCGCTACAGAGCATCATGTCCGCCATTGATGTGCTGGTGAATACCAAGGTGTCGGCCGAGCACGCGGACACTTTCCAACGGCTGGAAACCGCCGCACAGCAAATTGAAAGTCAGATGAAAGACCTGACCGATTATGCCCATCTCGACAGCGGTATGATGGAACTGCGCATCGCCCCCTTCGACGCCCAGCAGCTGGTCGAGGAAACGGCGAATGAAATCAAAACGCTGCGCCAGAAAGATCGGGTCACTTTGCTGTGTGAAGTGGAATGCGGCCACCTGCAGATACATTCCGATCCGCTGCGCATCCGCCAAATTATCGTCAACCTGCTGACCAATGCGTTCAAATACACCGAAAGCGGGACCATCACCCTGCACAGCTGTTTGCGCAGCCAGGCGACAGGCAGTTCGCTGATTATTGAGGTTACCGATACCGGTATTGGCATTGAAAAAGGAATGCTGGATCAGATATTCCGGCCTTTCACCCAGCTTGATCAGTCGCATACCCGGCAATATGGCGGCGTCGGCATGGGGTTGGCGATTGTGCACGGGCTGGTGACGCTGCTCAACGGCACCATTACCGTCTACAGCGAGCTCAAAAAAGGCAGCACCTTTATCGTCAGCATTCCGGTCGAAGTCAGCAACGAGGAGGAGTTGGGCGAAATGCCGCGCCACCCGCATGGTTTGCCGCAGAAGCAGCAGCATATTTTGGTCGTCGATGACAATAAATCGGTGAGTGACGCCTTCTCGGCGCTGCTGGACAAGCTCGGCTATCAGCATGAGCTGTGCAATTCGTCTGAAAGAGCGCTGCAAAAACTGCTGCGGCGTCCTTACGACGCGTTGCTGTTGGATCTGCAAATGCCGGGAATCGATGGGGCCGCACTGGCTAAAAAACTGCGTGACCAACGTGGGCCCAATCGGCATATCCCGATTATCGGCATCAGCGCCTACACCCCTGAGCAACTGTCTGTCGAACAGCGGGCGCTGTTCGACAACTATTTAATGAAACCGGTTCGGCTGGACGCCTTGTCATCCGCACTGGCTTCACGGCTCGCCGCTAAAGGTTGAAGCACCGCAGCAGTGCGGCTTCGATGACGTGGAGCCGCACGGGTTTTTCATAAGGGCCCAGCACATCATAGTCACGCATCGCCCTGGCGATTTCAGACTCGCGCTGGTCGGTCCCCAACTGACCGGTCAGCACCAAAACCGGCGCATCCGGGTTATCCGAGGCGCGGATGGTTTCAATACAGCGATCTGCCGTTTCCTGACCGATCAGCCAGTCGACCACGTAACCATCGAACAGGCTTTGCTGCAGTGCCTGACAAAAGCTGCTGACGTCGTAGAACGCCACGGCATGGAAACCGCGCCCGTTTAGGTATTTGGTCAACTCATCGGCCGCCAGGTGCGAATCGTCGAGCACCGCAATGCTCAAACGTTCGTCTTCGACGGCGGCAGGGCGAACCTCTATCAGTTCGACGCAATAACGTTGCCCCTGCGGCGCATCATCCGCGCGATAAATGCCCCATTGCCCAGCCTGCTGCAATGCGACATATTCCGCTGTACGCCCGCCAATCAGCTCATGACCGATATAACCGACGCAGGCTAATTCCACCCCGCCCACGTAAAAGATGGCATCACGTGCAATAGTTTGCGCGGAAACGTCATGTTCAGCACCGGTATCTACGATCGCAGCCGGCGTTTCCCCTAATGCCGCCGCGACGTCGTTAATCTGCTCCAGAGTCCAGGGGCTTTGCCCTTTCAGCTTGCGATGCGCATGCGAAAAGCTCAGATCCAGAATACGGCTGAGCTCCTTGGCATGCTGCCGCTTACCAATCCCATAATGGACAAACAGTTCCCTGACCCGGTTTGCAATCGACTGTGAATCGAATTTCTGATGATTGTTATCCATTTTTTCCTTCGATTTTTTTTGCTGTTTTTTCAGTCGTTTTCATACTTGCCGTGCAAAAAAGCGATCGAAAACTGGTATATGGTACAATGTATTATCTAAACATTGCTTGACATACCACATTATATAGTCAAACATGGTATCAGAAGAGACACACAGCAACACCACAATAAAAATATAACAATAGTGAAATCGCATCACCAATAATCACAATAACACCAGGGAAAGCTCATTTTCGGTTGCCGTACTGAGAGAATGTATGCAACAGACCCTCACCGAAACTTGAGCCGTAGCGCTAATCTGTTTTACCCGCATTTGAACCGAGATCCGCAAGGGTCTCGGTTTTTTCTTGCCTGATTTTTGCCGCAATCCAAGCGAGTTCCGCTGTTATCTGCCGAAAAAAATAGGGCCAGCAAGCTGGCCCTATGGTTTAAATTCCGAAAGTGAAATGTGATAGATCAGAACTTCCAGGTAAAACCGGCGTTGACGCTGTTGTCCTGGTAGTTTTGCGACAGCAGCCCGCCATAGCCCAGCGACAGCGTGGCGTTCTTGTTCACCGCCACTTCCGCACTGGCTTTCAGCACCGCACCGTCACGCGACGCCGACACGCTGTTCACCACGAACGGTGAGCTGCCGCCGTTGAACTTCAGCCCGGTACCGCGATCCAGATCGCCGTACTGATGCTGCCAACCCAGCTCGCTGCGCAGCGCCACCGCAGTGGTTTTGCTCGCCTGCCACTCGGTGTCCGCACGCAGCCCCAGCGTCGAGACCGTCGCGTCGGTGTGTTGCTTGTCGCCGTGCAGCGCCGCCGCCCCACCGTCTTCCGCGATGCCGTTGTTCTGGAAGTTGATGTACGCCAGGTTGGCGAACGGCTCCAGATTCACCCAGGCCGCTTTTATGCTGTATCCCGCTTCGGCGAACACCTGCTCGGTGCGCGCACTGTACTTCGCAGATTCGCGATCTGACTGCATGCCGTAGTTCACCGAGCGTGAGGTATCGAAACGGTGCCAGGTGTAACCCCCGCCGGCACGCAGCGCCAGTTCACCAAACTGTTTGCCGCCGTACACCGCCAGGTGGTAGTTGTCGCTGTCAGCATTCGAGCCATAACCGCCGTCCAGCGAAGTGCGGGTATAACCGGTCGCGACCCCTAACCGCCATTCGTCCGCCAGCGCCGAGTCCAGCCCCACCAGCACGCCGTAGGTGGATGCCTGATAGCCCGTGGCGTTGGCATCGCCCGACGCATGGTCCCAGGCCCCCAGCAGCTGCGCCCAGGCGCCACCGTCGTCGTCCGCCTTGATGTCCGGCGAGGTCGCCAGCCCTTCCGCCTGACGCAAACGGCCGTTCAGCGCGTCGCGCAGGTAGCGGCTGTCGTTGACCTGTGCCGAAGCGATATCCGCGTGGATCTGCCCCGACAGCTGGCGGAACGCCTGCCGCGCTTCCCCCGCCGAACCGGCGTTGAGGATGCTTTCAAACACCGGATTGCCCGCCGCCAGCGCATCTGCTGCTGCCGCCACCGCCCGCTCGTTCTGCGTTGCCGCCACGCTGGCGAAACTGGTGTCATTACGGCCGACGTTGAGCGTTACCTGATTCGGCTGGTAGGTCAGCCCGGTGCCCAGGAACAGGTAGTTCGGCGCCACGGAATCAAACTGCCCACGGATACCCTGCTGGGCGGTCAGAATGTTGTACTGCTGACCCAGCAGGCTGCGAACCTCGTTTTGCGACAGCAGGTTGCTGCTGTTTTCCAGCGATACCGTCACCTCACCGCCGCCGATCGTCGCCGATCCGTTACTTTGGATCCGATCGCTTTGGCCGTTCGCTGCTACTTCTACCGCGTAGCGGGAGCCTGGTTCGAAGCTGACGTCACGAGTCACGTTCAGCGTGCCGATCGAATTGCCCGGTGCCACGGTGCCGCCGCTGCGTGCGGTTAGCGACCCTAGCGTACCGGAACCGCCCAGCACGCCGGCGCTTTGTACCGTCACGTCCGAAGTCACCGAGCCATTCACCGCCAGCAGGCCGGTATTGACCCACGTAGGGCCGGAGTAGGTGTTGTTACCGGTCAGTACCAACGCCCCCTGGCCCTCTTTGGTCAGGCCGCCATGGCCGTTGATATCATTGGAATACACTTCAAGCGAGCAGTGGTAGTCATCGCAGACTCTGGCATGCAACGTACCCTCATCGATGATCGCCCCCATGCCAGGAATGTTGGCGACAAATTGCGACGAGCCATAAGCCACGCCCGTCGGGTCCGGAATACGAAACTCCTCGGGGATATCATCGACGGTATAGAACATGCCCGGACCGTTAATCGCCTTGCCCAGATTGATCATCCCCCAGCCATACAAGGCATCGATGCCCGGAGCCCCCATATCGGTCGCGGTCGTTTTAAGCACATCGGCAATTTGCGCCGACGTCATGTATGGGAAACGCTGCAGCAATACGGCGACTGCGCCGGTCACGTGCGGCGTCGCCATTGAGGTACCGTTTTTATTGCCATAGTCGGAGACCAACTGGTTCGGATCTGAACCGTTGGCTACCGTGCTGTAGATTTTACTGCCCGGTGAGGAGACGCAGAAGCTGGCGGTATAGCCGCAACGCGAAGAGAAGCTGCTGATGGTGTAAGGCACGCTGTTGGTGGAGGCGTCATCCTGCGCGACGCTGGCAACCGACAGCCAGTTAGGCGCAATATCCGGCACAAAATAGGCCAGGCCGCTGATCACATCCGGTTGGTTGTAGTTACCGTCGTTACCGGCGGCGAACAGCACCAGAATATTTTTACGTGCCGCATCGATAGCCCCCTGATAACCCGCCCCCGCCAGGCTGCCCAGCAAGGGTTTCACCTGATCAAACTGTTCCTGCGCGTCCTTCAGCTCGAAATGCAGCGCATCGGGTTTCTTGCCATTATCCGAAAGAAAATCCGGAATGCTGACGCCCCAACTGTTGTTGATCACCCGCACGCCGTTGTTGATCATCGCCTGCCAGCCCGCGTTGGTCACGCTGCCATCCAGCCCGAGGAACTCACCGTAGGCCGGGCCGTCATTGTCGTTATCGACGCTGATGATTTGCGAATCAAAGGCGACGCCGTGCATGCCGGTGCCGTCACGGTTGGCACCGCTGATACCGGCAACGTGGACGCCGTGGTTACTTAACTGCCCCTGTGAACCACTGTAAAAATGGAAAGTACCGTCAAAGTAAAAGCGATCGCCGGCCTTAATCCCCTCACGATGCGGATCGGTATAGGCGCGATAGCCTTCGGTGACAACGTTAGTCAGCTTGCCGTCACCGGCAAATTCCGGATGCTGGTTCACCGGGGTATCGAAGATCCCCACCTTTTGCCCTTTGCCGGTATAACCTGCCGCGTAAGCCTCGTCGGCATGGATAGCCCCCAACCCCCAGTTAGCATTGAATTCATTGCTGCGCCAACTGGCCGGATCGCCGCTCTTCCCCCCTTCGGTATAGGTCGCGGCCTGTGCACCACCGACGGCCAACAACGCGCATAACAGGGCGTTCAGTTTCCATGTCGGCGCCAATGCCGGTTTGTTGTTTCCTGCAGATTGCTTCATTCCCTTATCCCTTGTTGTTTTTGGTAAAAACCGCCCCAGCGGGACGGTTGTTCCGTTTGTTTTTTAAGATCAGAAATGCCAGGTAAAACCGGCGTTAACGCTGTTGTCCTGGTAGTTTTGCGACAGCAGCCCGCCGTAGCCCAGCGACAGCGTGGCGTTCTTGTTCACCGCCACTTCCGCACTGGCTTTCAGCACCGCACCGTCACGCGACGCCGACACGCTGTTCACCACGAACGGTGAGCTGCCGCCGTTGAACTTCAGCCCGGTACCGCGATCCAGATCGCCGTACTGATGCTGCCAACCCAGCTCGCTGCGCAGCGCCACCGCAGTGGTTTTGCTCGCCTGCCACTCGGTGTCCGCACGCAGCCCCAGCGTCGAGACCGTCGCGTCGGTGTGTTGCTTGTCGCCGTGCAGCGCCGCCGCCCCACCGTCTTCCGCGATGCCGTTGTTCTGGAAGTTGATGTACGCCAGGTTGGCGAACGGCTCCAGATTCACCCAGGCCGCTTTTATGCTGTATCCCGCTTCGGCGAACACCTGCTCGGTGCGCGCACTGTACTTCGCAGATTCGCGATCTGACTGCATGCCGTAGTTCACCGAGCGTGAGGTATCGAAACGGTGCCAGGTGTAACCCCCGCCGGCACGCAGCGCCAGTTCACCAAACTGTTTGCCGCCGTACACCGCCAGGTGGTAGTTGTCGCTGTCAGCATTCGAGCCATAACCGCCGTCCAGCGAAGTGCGGGTATAACCGGTCGCGACCCCTAACCGCCATTCGTCCGCCAGCGCCGAGTCCAGCCCCACCAGCACGCCGTAGGTGGATGCCTGATAGCCCGTGGCGTTGGCATCGCCCGACGCATGGTCCCAGGCCCCCAGCAGCTGCGCCCAGGCGCCACCGTCGTCGTCCGCCTTGATGTCCGGCGAGGTCGCCAGCCCTTCCGCCTGACGCAAACGGCCGTTCAGCGCGTCGCGCAGGTAGCGGCTGTCGTTGACCTGTGCCGAAGCGATATCCGCGTGGATCTGCCCCGACAGCTGGCGGAACGCCTGCCGCGCTTCCCCCGTCGAACCGGCGTTGAGGATGCTTTCAAACACCGGATTACCCGCCGCCAGCGCATCTGCCGCTGCCGCCACCGCCCGCTCGTTCTGCGTTGCTGCCACGCTGGCGAAACTGGTGTCATTACGGCCGACGTTGAGCGTTACCTGATTCGGCTGGTAGGTCAGTTCGGCCCCCAGGAAGGGAGAGAAGGTAGATGTGGAGGTAAACTGCCCACTGATACCCTGCTGGGCGGTGAGAATGTTGAACTGCCGGCCGATCAGACTGCCTGCGTTGCCCTGCGAAAGCAGATTGACGTTTTTTTCTTGCAACACCGCCACCTCACCGCCGCCGATCGTTGCCGATCCGTTACTTTGGATCCGATCGCTCTGGCCGTTCGCTGCCACTTCCACCGCGTAACGGGAGCCTGGTTCGAAGCTGACGTCACGAGTCACGTTCAGCGTGCCGATCGAATTGCCCGGCGCCACGGTACCGCCGCTACGGGCAGTTAACGACCCTAGCGTACCGGAACCGCCCAGCACGCCGGCGCTTTGCACCGTCACTTCCGAAGTCACCGAGCCATTCACCGCCAGCAGGCCTTGATTGACCAGGGTTGGGCCTGCGTAGCTGTTATTGCCGGTCAGCACCAGTGTGCCGATGCCCAATTTGGTCAGGCCGCCATGGCCGGAAATATCGTTGCTCCAGACATCCAACCCGCAATGAATATCGTCACACACACGCTCGGTAGGTTTGCCTTTGTCCAGTACTGCACCGATGCCTGGCAGATTCACCACAAATTGCTCCGGGCCGTAGGCACCGCTCACGCGGAACTCCTCCGGGATATCCTGTTCGGTGACAAACATCCCCGGGCCGTGGATCGCTTTGCCCAAATCAATCATCCCCCAGCCGTAAAGCGCATCGATGCCCGGCGCGCCCATATCAACCGTGGTGGTCTTCAGCACCGAAGCCACCTGTGCGCCGGTCATATAGGGGAAGCGTTCCATCAGCACTGCAATGCTGCCTGCCACGTGCGGTGCGGCCATTGAGGTTCCGCTGTATTTGGCATAGCCGGTGGTCAGGTTATCTACGCTGTTGCCTTCGATAATCGAGCTGTACACCTTGCTGCCCGGAGCGGAAACACAGAAGCTGGCGGTATAGCCACAGCGGGAGGAGAAGCTGCTGATGCTGTAATCACCGGTGTTATTCGGATCCTGCAGGCTGGCGACCGACAGCCAATTCGGCGCGATCTCCGGCACGAAATAGGCCAAACCGGCCATCGCGTCCGGGTTATTCAGGTTGTAATCGTTACCGGCGGCAAAGATGGTGACGATGCCGCTGCGCGCCGCATCGATCGCCCCCTGATAAGCACCACCGGCTTTAGTACCGAGGATCTGTTTGATTTGGTCGAACTGTTTCTGCGCGTCGGCAAGGGTGAAATGCGGATAGGCTGGATCTTTACCACCCTGATCAAATTTCTCGGTAATGCCGATACCCCAGCTGTTGTTGATGATGCGCGCACCGCTGGCGATCAACGCATTCCAACCGGCCTGATATACCGCGCCATCGTTGCCGAGAATGATGCCGTCTTCCGGCCCCGGATCCCCGTTCTCCGCACTGATGATTTGCGCGTTAAATGCCACACCGTGCATCTCGCCGCCGTCGCGGTTACCGGCGGCGATGCCGCCTACGTGGGTCCCGTGCGAGCCGAGAGTGCCGTCGGAATCCACGCTTGGCGTGCCGTCATAGCGAAATGCATCGCCTTTCTTCACCGGGATATAGGGATCGGTATATTCGCGGATCCCCGTCGTGACCAGGTTGATCACTTTGTCCTGACTGCCGAACTCCGGGTGTTTGGCATATACCGGCTGATCGAAAATGCCGAGCTTAACGCCTTTGCCGGTATAACCGGCGGCGTAGGCCTGATCGGCGTGGATGGCCCCCAGCCCCCATTCGGCATTAAATTCCTTACTGCGCCAACTGGCGGGATCGCCCTGCTTTCCGCTCTCTACATAGGGCGCAGCCTGCGCCCCACCGATGGTTGCCAGGCAAAAAAGTATCGCGCTCCACTGGGCGCGGCTAACGCCAATTTCAGGCCAGCCGAAGGCCGCCTGAACAGGCTTGACTCCTCTACGTTTATTTTCCATCCCAGATACCGTCCATTGTTGTTTGCAAATGTTTTATTGGTTTTTTTGTGTAACAGTTTCGTAACACCAAATAAATAAAGCACAACAATCTCAAGCGCGCCTTATGGGTCAATAAGGCAAACGCCTAACGGGGGAACGTCATTGTTAGAAAAAAGGAAGGAAAGACATAAGGATTTTGAATGACCGAAAACGGGCGAGAAGAATGAGCCCATCCTGGCGAGATGAAAAGCTAATTAAATGATAAATAGAAATAAATCAAATAACAAAAGCCGACAAACTCGCCTCCGTCGACCATTAAAAAAAAGCATAAAATGCGTTTATTATTTCTTTTAATTATAAGAATTATCAATATTCACTCAGTGAAATATGCTGGTTTACACGGAGCAGACCATTGAAAATTGGATTATCATGCTAACGGTTTTTTGCTGTTCATCGCATCTTCTTCACCTTGCGGAAAAATGGCTTTCGCCAGTAATAAATGCCTGCACAGGCGAAGTGCGCTTCATGATCCCGGGTGGCGGTGTACCCACATTGGACGCGCCGCGGCAGCCCTTCCGGGAGCCACTGTGCGGCCCACCAGCAAAAGATGTGTTGGTAAAAACCGCTTATCATATTAATGACCCGCGTTTTGCCCAGATCGTGATCGAACAATTCCGCTCGGTTACTGGCGTGCCGAATGAGTTTCTTCCACGGGCCTTATCAACGGAAAGGTTCTTTAATCCAAAAAAAGGGCCAGAGAATTAATCTGGCCCTTTTTACTTACCGCATGAAATTATTTCTGTTCAGTCGTCATTTTCGACTTCATGTTATTCATGTGGTCCATCATTTTCTGTTCGCGTTTCTGATAATTCTCATTGTATTGTTTTTTCTGCTCTGGGGTCAGCAGGTTGTACATTTTATTTTCAGCTTTGGCGCGCTCCAGCATATGCTCGGACTGAGTTTTGCTGATGGCGTCAATTTGGGCTTTCGCTTTGGCTTCATCGAAGCTGTCGGAGGCGACCAGGCTATGCAAGGCCTGACGCTCCTCTTTCATGCCCGCACCGCGTTTCTGATGCGACTCTTTCATGATATCGCGCATTTGTTGGCGCTGCTGTTCAGTCAGGTTCAGACCGGCGAATGGCCCGCCTTTACCCTCACCTTTGTGGTGCATCATTTTCATCGGAGTGGCATCTGTCGTCGCAGGTGCCGCTGTCGTATCTGCAGCGAAAGCCATGGAAGCAGAACCCAGAGCCAGAGTAGAAGCGACAAATAAAGCGGTCAGTTTACGCATGATCATTTCCTTAAAATTATTCTTCATCAGGAGCGCTGTACGTGAACAGGCTCATCTTTCGTCGGAGATAATAATAGGCCGATAAACATATAGTAATGCGATGGTGTGTAAATTTATTAAAGCCCGAAACAGGTTTATTCGACAATAATGAATGAATTATGGAGATGTTGTTTATTATCTGGAAATTTTGGTTTCCCCTGGCCTGACGATCACCTGATTTTGCTTTCCCCCCGATGGGGTTATTCCTGTCAATGCCCGTCTTTATTATAATTTAGGCTTATCCACTGCAACCGTCCTGCAACAAGATGACGACGGCATCGAAAGCAGCAATCGTACGAATCTCTCGAAAGCGCAGGTTCTCACTTACACTTAAGATTGTATCCACTCCCAGTGAGATCGTCAGGATCCGGTGCGCAACGCAGCCTTCTGCAGCGGCGGCAACGCGACGTTTACACTGCAAAACTAATTATTGGTTATATAATAGTTTCATCCTCTGCCCGTGAAAAACGTGTTATATGATGGAGATACGTGCACTACGGCCACTACCGAGCCAGAATTTGCTGCTGTGCCCATCGCACAGGCTGGCTGTCGTGCCATTTTGAGGAATCATCATGTTCGCAGACCAAGGCCCTATGCTTCTTAATGCCCACTTCGGCACCAACAGCCCATATTGGCGGTTGGCGTTTGACAGCAATGCCCTGGCGCTGTCGGCAGTGAAAGGAAAAACCCATATGGCCGTGGCGCTCAGCGCCATGCAGGCAGCCAAAATCCGCCGTCTGACCGGCATTACCGCCAGCCTTGATATCACCATCACGCTGGGGGGTGAGCCGATACATCTGCATCTGGTCGGGCGCAGGATCAATAATCAGGAATGGGCGGGTACCGCCTCGGCCTTCAGCGACACCCAATCGGTCGCCCGCGATCTGGTACACGGCCTGTCTTTTGCCGAACAGGTGGTGTCAGAAGCCAATTCGGTGATTGTGATTGTTGACCAACATGGTCGTATTCAGCGCTTTAACCGACTGAGCGAAGAGTACACCGGCCTGCACGAACATGATGTTATTGGTAAAAACGTCTTTCAGCTGTTTATGAGCCCGGAAGAAGCGGCGGCATCGCGGCGAAACATCGCCGGTTTTTTTCGCAACGGATCATCCTATGAGGTGGAACGTTGGATTAAAACGGTGAAGGGGGAACGGCTGTTCTTGTTTCGCAACAAGTTCGTCCACAGCGGCAGTGGTAAAAATGAGGTGTTCCTGATTTGCTCCGGCACCGACATCACCGAAGAGCGTCGCGCTCAGGAACGACTGCGGGTGTTGGCCAATACCGACATTATTACCGGCCTGCCCAATCGCAATGCCATTCAGGACAAAATCACCCAGGCAATAGCCGCACGCGACGGCAATCATGTCGGTCTGGTGTATCTCGATCTCGACAACTTTAAGAAAGTGAATGACGCCTACGGCCATATGTTCGGCGACCGTTTATTGGTGGAGGTGTCGTTGGCGGTGCTTGGCTGTCTCGCACCAGACCAAACCCTGGCTCGCCTGGGGGGCGATGAGTTTCTGGTGCTTGCCCAGCAGGCCGACCGCGAGATGCTGCAACGGCTGGCACAGCGCATTATCGACCGCTTGAAGACCCCCTTTCGTATCGGCCTTATCGAGGTCTATACCGGCTGTTCGATTGGCATTGCGCTATGCCCCGAACATGGCAACGATCTCGACAGCCTGATCCGCAGTGCTGATACCGCCATGTACGTCGCCAAAGAGCACGGCAAACGCACCTATACCGTGTTCTCGCCGGAAATGAACAAACGCGTCGCGGAATACATGTGGCTGGATACCAACCTGCGAAAGGGGCTGGAACAAGATCAACTGGTGGTGTACTACCAGCCCAAAATCGAGGCGCTCAGCGGCAAGGTGTGCAGCGTAGAAGCTTTGGTGCGTTGGGATTCACCCGAGCGCGGCCTGATCCCACCGTTGCAGTTTATCTCTTATGCCGAAGAATCCGGTCTGATAGGCCCACTCGGGCGCTGGGTGCTGCAAACCGCCGCCAGACAGGCCGCACAGTGGCAACGACAAGGCTTGAATCTGCGGGTGGCAGTGAATCTTTCCGCACGGCAGTTGGTTGATGATTCCATCGTTGAAGATCTCGCTCAGGTATTGCAGTGCAATCACCTGGCCCCCTGCCTGCTCGACTTCGAACTCACGGAAAGCAGCCTGATTGAGGATGAAAAACGTGCCCGCGAGGTGATCACGCGGTTACGCGATCTGGGAGCGCAGGTGCATCTCGATGATTTTGGCACCGGTTACTCTTCTTTGGCCCAGTTGGCCCGCATTCCGCTGGATGCCATCAAGCTGGATAAAAGCTTCGTGCGCGGGGTGAATTGCAATCCAGTTTCTCAGTCGCTGGTGCGCGCCATCGTCGCGGCGGCCGAAGCGCTCAGGTTCCGGGTGATTGCCGAAGGTGTAGAGACCGAAAGCGAAAATCAGTTTCTGGATGAAGTCGGTGTGGATGAGAAACAAGGATTTCTGTTTGCGCGGCCAATGCTCCCGGACCAGTTGGAACATTGGCTGCAATCTTATTGCCCGCATCCCTCCTCAGCCTGATGCGGGCCGGGTAATTTTAGCCTGCACGACGCAGGTTTAGCGTGTGGCGGTCTTGTAGCATAACCAGACGCTCGATATAGGCACGATCTTTCTCCTCGATGGTGAAGGCCGAATGCACCCAATCCTCGGTAATATCCATCAGCTCCGAACGCGTGAGCTGCAATACCCGCTGACGGGCGCGTAGCATGGCGCGCATCCCGTTCAATTTGGGCCGGATGGTATCGATGAAGGTGCGGGTCGCCACATAAGCATCGCCGGGCTGGAACAACTGATCGACCAGGCCACGGCTTTCAAACCATTCCGCGGTGTGCGACTCGCCCCCCCAGATCAGCTCTTCCGCCAGGCGCATACCTGCCTTGCGTGCCACCAGCGAATATCCCCCCATGCCGGGGAACAGGTTGAACGCAATTTCCGGAAAACCCATCCGCGCGTTGTTCTGTGCCAACACGAAATGGTGCGCCAACGCCGCTTCGAAGCCGCCCCCCAGGGCGCTGCCCTCCACCATCGCAATGCTGACCGCACCGGTATCAAACCCGCGCGCCGCCGCATGCACGCAGTCAATGCAGGCACGTGCGTAAGCCATCATCGCCTCGCGCTTGCGGTTTTTAATGGCCTCGGCAAAGAACTGCAGATCGCCACCGACGTTGAACATATTGGGCACCAGCGATCCGGTGACCCAAAAATCAAACTGCAATGAAGACTCTTTTGCTGCCTGCGCCAGTGTCATGATGTCTTCGATTAACGCCTGATTGAAGCAAGGGCGCGGTTCAGCACGCAGCAGCATCCACATGATGTGCCGTTCCTCCTCATAGTAGGCGGATATCTGGGTCAAATTGCCCGCTTCGGTAAACGGGCGACAGGTGGGGTGATTAAGTAATTTCATATGACCTTCCATTTTCTCTCGTGTTAACAGTTGAAACCGTTCCAGCCCCTACGGCTGCAGTTGCGCGGCGACTGGTAAACCGTCGCGCCACATCATGAGTAAACGCTTTCTTAGTGATGAAACAGATAAAAATTGAAGGTCGGAGAATGAAAAAAACCGCGCTGGAACGCGGCTGACATAAGAATTTTACCTATCGGCAGGCTGCAACATTTCACCGGGGGAGTGAACGCGCTAAGCTCACAAATTAGCCGGTTACCGGCCCCAGCGGCCAAAACGGCGAGCCTTTTGGCTATAATCAACATTGAGACAGCCTATTTATCGTTAAGGATATCGTGACGTAATGCCTACAGGATCAGATAAAGACCCCCGTCAGCCCAACAGTGAAGCGCCGCAAAAACCGCTGATCGACATCAAGACCGGCCACCAGACCCTTGACCGGCGCATTTCCGGATTTTCACGCCTGGTCGAACGCATCAAGGCCTGGCCAAGCATCGCTCACCTGCTGCGCGCCACCGAGCGCTTTAACGATCGCCTGGGCAGCCAATTCGGCGCCGCCATCACCTATTTCTCGTTTCTTTCGCTGATCCCGATTCTGATGGTGTCATTTGCCGCCGTCGGTTTTGTGTTGGCATCCAATCCGGACCTGCTCACCGGGCTGATCAATAAAATCGTCGGCAGCATCAGCGATCCGACCCTGGCCGGCACGCTGAAAAACACCGTCAATACCGCCATTCAGCAACGTACCACCGTGGGGCTGACCGGCCTGGCGCTGGCGCTGTATTCGGGGATCAGTTGGATGGGCAACCTGCGAGAGGCGATCCGTGCACAGTCGCGTGACGTCTGGGAGCGCAATCCGCAGGATCAGGAAAAAATCTATTTCAAATACACCCGCGATTTTATCTCGCTCACCGGTCTGGTGGTGGCGCTGATTATCACCCTGACGTTGACCTCCATTGCCGGTTCGGCGCAGGCGGCGATCGTGCAGGCGCTGGGTCTGGAAGGCATAGAATGGCTGCGACCGGCCATGACGCTGATTGCGCTGTCGATCTCCATCTTTGCCAACTACCTGCTGTTTCTGTGGATCTTCTGGATGCTGCCACGGCATAAGCCGAAGAAAAAGGCGTTGCTGCGGGGCACGCTGCTTGCCGCTATCGGTTTCGAAGTGATTAAGTTTGTGATGACCATGACGCTGCCACAGGTGGCTAAATCCCCTTCCGGGGCAGCCTTTGGTTCGGTGATTGGGCTGATGGCGTTTTTCTATTTCTTCGCCAGACTGACGCTGTTTTGCGCCGCCTGGATCGCCACCGCGCAATATAAAGAGGATAAAACCCTGCCAACCTCAGAACAATCCGCGCCGTAAATCAACGCAATCATACCGGCCACTTTCCTGTGGCCGGTTTTTTATTTTGCATTTAAGCGATAAAACCAGCATATAAAACCAATAAGAAACCTGCTTGCCTGCCAAAACCAGCATAACAAACTACAGCCTAACTTTTCTTTTCGCCTTTTACAGATGTTCAGTCTGCGAATCATTCATTTGGCAACGTTAAAATCTATGCGGAAACGCAGTGATGAAACATTAAGCTTTTTAACCGGTTAATCGCCGCATTGTACAAAGTTTCGTCATTGAAAAGGCATTTTGCTGTGACTAAGATGGATTTTTACAAATTCAAAATATAAGAAATATTATGCAAGCCTCCATCGCACCAACTCTGGACGCCGACGACGCGTCAACACCGGTTAACTCACGCGGAAAAGTGATTGTCGCCTCGCTGGTCGGGACCGCTATCGAGTTTTTCGATTTTTACATTTACGCCACCGCTGCGGTGATCGTTTTCCCGCATATCTTCTTCCCACAGGGCGATCCCACGACCGCCACGCTGCAGTCGCTGGCCACTTTCGCCGTCGCTTTCGTTGCGCGCCCTATTGGTTCGGCGCTGTTCGGCCACTTCGGCGATCGCGTTGGGCGTAAGGTGACCCTGGTCGCCTCGCTGCTGACCATGGGGATTTCCACCGTGCTGATCGGCCTGCTGCCAAGCTACGAAACCATTGGTATCTTCGCACCAATCCTGTTGGCGCTGGCGCGCTTCGGTCAGGGTTTGGGCCTGGGCGGGGAATGGGGCGGCGCAGCCTTGCTGGCCACCGAGAATGCCCCGGCCAGAAAACGGGCGCTGTACGGTTCCTTCCCGCAGTTGGGCGCGCCTATCGGCTTCTTCTTCGCCAACGGGACCTTCCTGCTGCTCTCTTGGTTGCTGACTGACCAGCAGTTTATGGAATGGGGCTGGCGCGTGCCGTTTATTCTGTCCGCCGCGCTGGTGCTGATCGGGCTGTACGTACGAGTGTCACTGCATGAAACACCGGTATTCGCCAAGGTGGCAAAAGCCGGCAAGCAGGTGAAAATTCCGCTCGGCACCCTGCTCAGCAAGCACCTGAAGGTGACGATCCTCGGCACCTTCATCATGCTGGCAACCTATACGCTGTTCTACCTGATGACGGTCTACTCGATGACCTATGGCACCACGCCGCAGCCGCTGGGCTTGGGCTATTCGCGCAACAGCTTCCTGTGGATGCTGATGGTGGCGGTGATCGGCTTTGGCGTTATGGTACCGATTGCCGGTCTGCTGGCTGACGCCTTTGGCCGTCGCAAGACCATGATCGTCATTACTCTGCTGATGATCGCCTTCGCTTTCCTGTTCCCGAGCATGCTGGGTTCCGGAAACCAGGCGCTGGTGATGGGCTTCCTGCTGTGCGGCCTGAGCATCATGGGGTTGACCTTCGGCCCGATGGGCGCGCTGCTGCCGGAGCTGTTCCCGACGGAGGTTCGCTATACCGGCGCATCCTTCTCCTATAACGTCGCGTCAATCCTCGGGGCTGCGGTAGCGCCTTATATCGCCACCTGGCTGGCAACGCACTACGGCCTGTTCTATGTCGGTCTGTACCTGGCGGCCATGGCCAGCCTGACGCTGATCGCCCTGTTGTTGATGAAAGAGACCCGAGACAAGTCACTGTAACCCTGCTTACGCGGCCCCCATCAGGCGGGCCGCACTTCCCGTATTGTCTCCTGTCATAAAATCGGACTATGCTGAACCCTTCCTCTTTGACAGAAATGGAAATCAATAATGTCTCTGCGCCGCAGACTGTTTTGGTACGTTGTGCCATTGGTGGTGATCGCCATTGCGCTGGCTGGCTGGTTCTGGCTAATACCCTCCAATTCAAACGCGCTATGGCGTATCGTCAGCCAGCAGTGCCTGCCAAACCAACAAACGCATAACAACCCTGCACCTTGCGCGCAGGTCGACCCACAGGCCGGTTTTGTGGTGTTTAAGGATCGCAACGGGCCACTGCAGTATTTACTGATGCCAACGGCCAAAATCACCGGTATTGAAAGCCCGCAGGTGCTGGAAGCCACCACCCCAAACTTTTTTGAGCAAGCCTGGGCGGCACGGCATTTTATGGCGGATAAATACGGCAAAGAGATTGATGACGCCGATATTTCGCTGGCGATTAACTCGCAATATGGCCGAACGCAGAATCAGTTGCATATTCATATCTCCTGCCTGTTACCGGCGGTAAAAACGCAGTTGGCGCGATATGCAACAGAATACAGTGAACAGTGGGAACCCATGCCCGGCGGTTTACTGGGGCATGACTATCTGGTGCGCAAGGTCACCGCTAATGATCTGAAAAAACAGGGGGCTTTCCGCCTGCTGGCGAAAGGGGTACCACGATCCGAAGGCCGCATGGGCAGTTTTGGCCTGGCAATGACCGCATTGCCGGGCGGCGACTTCCTACTGCTGGCCACCGAGCGCAGCCTGCTGCCGTTTACCCTGGCCTCGGCGGAAGAAATTCAGGATCACGACTGCCGGGTTCTGCAATAAAAATAGCCCGCAGTGCGGGCCATTAGCGATCATTTTTTCTTCTTCATCTGCTGCAGAATTTGTCCGCACTGGTTTTCCTCACCGCCTTCGCTCGGCGAAACCAGCGCCAACAATGCCGCTGCAGGCGTCAACACCACGCCCAGCGCCACTGCCGCAGCACCGCGCGCAATCAGCGGACCAGCCTTCACCCCAGCGTCCGGATGTGCGAAGGTGCCTTTCACATACAGCGGCGAACGCAGCGTCAGCACGCGCATCCCCTTACTTTCCGGATCGATGGACAGGTCCAGCCGCTCCGTGGCCAGATTGGTATTGCCGCTGATATTGATAATCGCGTTCTCGGTATCGAACACAAACAGCCGCGGTGCCGCCACGCCGGTGCTGATCCCGATGTCCGCCGCCGCACAGTTAATGCCCACGACGTCGTCGCCAAAGAGCTGCGCTACCAGATAGTTACCGACGTTGAGCCCGAGAATTTCCATCAGGCTACGGCTGATAACCCCATTGTTAATCACCATCCGCAGATCGCCGCTGCTGGTCGCCAGCAAGTCCGCCACCGAGTTGCCAGTGCCGGTGAGTTTGGCATCGCCATTCAGCTGGCCCAGGCTACGTTTCATCGATCCCACGTTCGGCAACAGCTGCTTGAGCTGGAATTTCCGCGCGTGCATATCCACCCGACCCTGCATCGGATTCTTGCTGCCGTCGAGGCGCAGGGTGGCGTTAAGATTGCCGCCCGCCACGCCGAACCGCAGCGGGTCCATCAGGATGGCGCCGTTGTTCAACTGCAGATGGGTATAGAGGTCGCTCAGCGGCAGCGAGCTGCCGCGCTCAATGCGCTTGGCGGTGAATTTGACGTCCGCATCCATCACCTTCCAGCTTTGGGTTTCAAACTTTTCTACCGGCAGCACCTTGCCGGCCGGCTGACGGCTTTTTTCGCCGCGTCCGGCTTTTTCGGTGTTGGAGTCCGCGCCAATCAACGGCGCCAGATCGGCGAAACGCAGCTGTTTCGACAATACCTCACCGCTTAGCTTCGGCCGGGGTTTGCTGGCGACATAGGTCAAATCACCGTGAATATCGCTGTCGCCGATTTTGCCGTCGAATTTTTGGTACTGGAATACGGCTCCGCCTTTCTCGTGCAGGCGAGCACTCAGGTGACCATCGGTGGAGTAAGGCGGAGTATTCGGCAGCAGCACGCCGGTAAGGCCATACAGATTCCCCAGGCTGTCACCGGAGAATTTAAGCTGCAAGTCCAGCCCGCCGAGGTTCATCGGGTCGGACAGCGTACCTGCTACCACTACCCGGGTTGAGCCGGAACGCACATCTGCCTGCAGCGGGAATGGCGAGTCGGCACTTTGTAACGACAGCATACCGCCGATCTTACCGCTGCCCGCCAGCGGCTCACCGTTATAGGTCCCCTTCACCTTCCAACCGAAAACATAGTCAGGCGTGATGGCTTTGCTGGCGTCTTTTTTGCCCGTCACTTCGCTGAACGGCAAAGGTTTGCCGAGCGGGTCAATCTCAGCGCGGAAATCGGCCTTCAGCGTGGCGTCTTTAAAAGCAATCTGACCCTTATCGAATACGATGTCATGAACGTTCACCGTCCAGTCGGACGGGGGCTGATTGGGATCGCCGGCCAGGTTAAAGGTCCAGTTATTCTCGCCATTGGCCAGACGCCGCAGGCTCGCGTTCGGCTGCTTCAGCCAAATACGCGGGATCAGCACCTCTTTGCCCAACAACGCCAATGGCGAGATGCTGGCTTCGACGCGCTGCAACTGGACCATAGTGTCGCCCGGGATATTTTCCGGGTTACCCAGTACGATATCTTCGGCATGAATACGCGGCCATGGCACCCAGGCACGCCAACCGCCTTCATCCTTATCACGTGTCCACGCCACACCCAAGTCGCCACGGATAGCGAACTGACGGTGCAATTCGGCAGACACCTTGTCGTTAATGGTCGGTTTGAGGCGATTCCAGTCGAAGGCCAGTGCAAAGATCACCAACGCGACGATGATCAGCAGCACAATACCGCCCACCCAAGTGAACGCCTTTCCTGTTTTTGTCATAATGGCTCCCTGAACGCGAAACTTGCCAACAATTGATAAGCAACTGTTATCAAGCCTAGCCGAGGATAGGCCAGAGTTCACGCTTTAGGGGACGAGGATCAGGCAGTCGGCACGGAAAACAATCTGGGCAAGGTTTGCAGAGTGTCGAAATGGGCCGGACGGGAAAGGTAGTACCCCTGCGCCGCCAGGGCACCAGAGCGCTGCACCAGCAGCCATTCCTGCTCGGTTTCCACCCCTTCAACAATCACTCCTTCGCTGTGCTGGTTCATTATTCTGACCAGCGTGGAGAGCAGTTGAATGCCATCTTCCGTCTGCTTAAGCAGGGTGAACAATTCACGCGCCACCTTGATGTATTGATAGCGCCAGGTACTGACGGCGGAGAAATTCGCCAGCCCGCTACCGAAGTCATCCAACCACAGCCGCTCGGCCCCGGCAATCTGCTGCAACGGGCCGTTCAACGCCATTCCCGCGTGCTCCACCAGCTCGAAGCGCAGATAAGGCATGCTGGCAATCTGTCGTTGCAACACGTCGTGCCGCTGAAGCGCCTGCAATGCAATGCCGTCGATATTGACCGATACCATCAACGCGTGACGGGTCAACAACGGCTGCCAGTGCTGGAGCAACGTCAGCTGTTCCTGAATGATCTGCAGGCGCTTGCGCACGTCAAGGGCGGCAAAATAGTGCTCCGGCGACAGCGGTTTGTCCGGTGCGTCAGGATGAGACACCGCCGTCAGCAGTTCGAGTGCCAGCAGAGTGCCACAGGTGCGGTAGATCGGCTGAAAAGTATACTGCCGCCGGCATTGCCGCCAAAAATGCTGTGCTTTTATATGTGTGCATACGGCAAGGAATGGCGCCAGCAGACCAGAAATCATCTTGGTTGTCATTGGGACTATCGCCATCGAAGGGACATGAAAACGCTCAGTCTGCGTGATTGCTTCCCTGGGTTTATCGGCAGCAGGCGATAAAACTTTAAGCGGCGGCAAAAGCCTTCTACAGTGAATAGCGATAACAAAAAACCAAGGAAAAAAACATGCCCTACGTAAATATCAAAATTACCCGTGAAGGTGCGACAGCGGAGCAAAAGAAACAGCTGATCGCCGGCGTGACACAACTGCTGGTGGATACGCTGGGGAAGAATCCGGCCACCACCGTGGTCGTCATCGATGAAGTAGAAACCGACAACTGGGGCATCGGCGGCAAATGCGTCACCGAGCTGCGCGCAGCCGCTAAATAACGGCGGACTCTTGTCTGCGGATCGGGAAATTTTTCAGTTTCCCGATCGTCGTCATAATTAAATTAAAACGTTGTTTTATTTTCGTTGACTCCCTCGCCCCTTGCCTTGAGACTGGATGGGTTTCGCATTCATTCACCTTCTTCTTTCAACCAGGGCTCGTTGACTATGACCACCCAGAATCTTGCCGTGATCGGCGAATGCATGATTGAACTGTCGCAAAAAGGCGCGGACCTTAGCCGCGGCTTTGGCGGCGATACGCTAAATACTGCCGTATACATCGCCCGCCAGGTGGCAGAAAGCACGCTGCAGGTGCATTACGTTACCGCGCTTGGCACCGACAGTTTCAGCGATGAGATGCTGCACGCCTGGCAACAGGAGAAGGTCAATACGCGCCTGGTTCAACGGCTGGAAAACAAGCTGCCGGGCCTGTACGTGATCGAAACCGATGAGGCCGGCGAACGCACTTTCTATTACTGGCGCAATGACGCCGCCGCCCGCTACTGGCTGGCCAGCCCACAGGCGGAGACGTTATGCGAACAACTGGCCCACTTCGATTATCTATACCTTAGCGGCATCAGCGTGGCGATCCTCGACGCGGCCAGCCGCACCAAACTGCTGGCATTACTTCGCCAGTGCCGCGCCAACGGCGGCAAGGTCATTTTCGATAACAACTATCGCCCGCGGCTGTGGCAAAACAGGGAAGAAACGCAGCAGGCTTATCGCGAGGTGCTGGCCTGCACCGATATCGCCTTCCTGACGCTGGATGACGAGGATTTGCTGTGGGGCAAACAGCCGGTGGAACAGGTGGTGCAGCGCACGCAGCAGTTGGGCGTAATGGAGATTGTGATCAAACGCGGGGCAGAGGCCTGCCTGGTGTTCAGCGCTGAAGGCACCGAATTTGAAATCCCGGCGGTACGGCTGCCGAAAGAAAAAGTAGTGGATACCACAGCGGCCGGGGACTCTTTCAGCGCGGGTTACCTGGCGGTACGCTTAACCGGCGGCGATGCTGTGCAGGCGGCGCAGCGCGGTCATCTCACCGCCAGCACGGTGATCCAGCATCGTGGCGCCATTATCCCACTCGCCGCCATGCCGCAATGAATCCTGTTCCGTAGAAATGCGAAAGGCCAGCAATAATGCTGGCCTTAGTCTGATGACAAACACCCGAAAAACGTGGTTTTCGGATGTTTGGGGTAAATCAGAAGACATAATCCTTTGTTTTTATTCGTCCTCAGATCAGGACTTTTAACTGCATAGGACTTTGTCAGCAATCTGAGGCCAGCAATAATGCTGGCCTTTTTATTGGGCTCGAAAACCCATCTTAATACCCTATGGATTTCAGGTTGTAGCCAGGTGCCAAGCTATCTCATCCCCAGGAGCTTACCTTAGTCAGCAACTGGGGTGTGATAGTGCAGGTAACAACGCTACAGCCTGAAAGACGACGGGTATTTAGCCTGCTACCGCGATACGTTTCATATCCGTCATATAACCACGCAGCTTACGACCAACGGATTCGATTGGGTGATTGCGCACCGCTTCGTTCACGTCACGCAGTTGCGCGTTATCTACGGAAGTCCCGGCCACGGATTTGCCCAGATCACCCGCCTGCAGGGTAGTCATGAACTCTTTCAGCAATGGCACTGCCGCGTTGGCAAACAGGTAGTTGCCGTACTCGGCGGTATCAGAGATAACCACGTTCATTTCGTACAGACGCTTACGCGCAATGGTGTTGGCGATCAGCGGCAGTTCGTGCAGTGATTCGTAGTAAGCAGATTCTTCGATGATACCTGCGTCAACCATGGTTTCAAACGCCAGCTCAACACCGGCTTTCACCATTGCCACCATCAGTACGCCGTGGTCAAAGTATTCCTGCTCGCTGATTTTACCTTCGAACTGCGGCGCGTTTTCGAACGCCGACTTGCCGGTCTCTTCACGCCAGTTCAGCAGCTTCACGTCGTCTTCTGCCCAGTCGGCCATCATGCCGCTGGAGAAGGCACCGGAGATGATGTCGTCCATGTGCTTCTGGAACAGCGGCGCCATGATCTCTTTCAGTTGCCCGGACAGCGCATAAGCACGCAGTTTCGCCGGGTTGGACAGACGGTCCATCATCAGGGTGATACCGCCCTGCTTCAGCGCTTCGGTGATGGTTTCCCAACCGAACTGGATCAGTTTTTCTGCATAAGCCGGGTCGGTACCTTCAGCAACCAGTTTATCGAAGCACAGCAGTGAACCCGCCTGCAGCATGCCGCACAGAATGGTCTGCTCGCCCATCAGGTCAGACTTCACCTCGGCGACGAAGGAAGACTCCAGAACGCCGGCGCGATGACCGCCCGTCGCGGCAGCCCAAGCCTTGGCAATCGCCATGCCTTCGCCTTTAGGGTCGTTTTCCGGGTGAACCGCAATCAGGGTCGGTACGCCGAAACCACGTTTGTATTCTTCACGCACTTCGGTGCCCGGACATTTTGGCGCAACCATCACCACGGTAATGTCTTTACGTACTTGCTCACCCACTTCAACGATGTTGAAGCCGTGAGAGTAGCCCAGCGCCGCGCCGTCTTTCATCAGCGGCTGTACGGCACGCACTACCGAGGTGTGCTGCTTGTCCGGCGTCAGGTTAACCACCAGGTCGGCCTGCGGGATCAAGTCTTCGTAAGTCCCTACTTTGAAGCCGTTTTCGGTCGCTTTACGCCATGAAGGACGCTTTTCGTCGATAGCTTCTTTACGCAGGGCATAAGCCACATCCAGCCCCGAGTCACGCATGTTCAAGCCTTGGTTCAGACCCTGTGCGCCACAGCCGACAATCACCACTTTTTTGCCTTTCAGGTAGCCGGCTTCATCAGCGAATTCGTCACGTGCCATAAAACGGCATTTACCCAATTGCGCCAACTGCTGACGCAGGTTCAATGTGTTGAAATAGTTAGCCATGGTGGTACTCCAGTTAGATGTTGTGTCTTGCATGTTATTTTCATTCCCCGCCTGTCTGTGCGGAGATTCGTTAAACTCAATGTATAACAGGAAACGCGTTGCTTAAATTGATATATTACGAATGTGATATTGCAATTTATGCAACACTCTTGCTGCGAGCGTACTGATATGGATTTGCGTGATTTAAAGCTGTTCCTTCATCTGGCCGAAAGCCACCATTTTGGCCGCACCGCCAAGGCGATGCACGTCAGTCCGTCGACGCTTTCCCGCCAGATCCAACGGCTGGAAGAGATCCTCGGGCAGCCGCTGTTTTTACGCGATAACCGCACCGTGCAGCTCACCGATGCCGGCGAGCAGCTAAAAGACTTTGCCCAGCAGACGCTGTTGCAATACCAGCAACTGAAGCATTCTCTCGGCCAGCACGGTCCTTCGCTGAGCGGCGAGCTGCGGCTGTTCTGCTCGGTCACCGCCGCCTACAGCCACCTGCCGCCGATCCTGGACCGCTTCCGCGCGCAACATCCGCTGGTGGAAATTAAACTCACCACCGGTGACGCTGCCGACGCCGTCGATAAGGTTCAGTCCAACGAAGCCGATCTGGGCATTGCCGGCCGGCCTGAAACCCTGCCCACCAGCGTAGCCTTCACCAAAATCGGCGAGATCCCGCTGGTATTGATTGCCCCGGCGCTGCCCTGCGCCGTGCGCAGCCAGGCATTTGCCGAGCAGCCCGACTGGGCCAATATTCCGTTTATCCTGCCGGAGCATGGCCCGTCGCGAAAACGTATCGAGCTGTGGTTCCGTCGCCAGCGCATCGCCAATCCGCTGATTTACGCCACCGTCGGCGGCCACGAGGCGATTGTTTCCATGGTGGCACTGGGCTGCGGCATCGCACTGATCCCCGGCGTGGTAGTGGACAACAGCCCGGAGCCGGTACGTAACCGCATCTCACAGTTAGAAAACATCTCCATGGTCGAGCCGTTCGAACTGGGCGTCTGCGTGCAGAAAAAACGCCTCAGCGATCCGCTGATCGACGCTTTCTGGCGCTTGTTATTAACGGTCAAAAATCCTTAACACGACACCATTGCTTTTAAACACGATCAGTTGAAATGCGAGATAGAAATACCCCAGGGATTTCATGCTGCAGCTAGTGCAGCCAACAACGCTGCAGCTTGAAAGACGACGGGTATTTAGAGATCTGCCGGATCGACTTGTTTCATCGCCTCTACCTGCATCAACCAATGGTAAAGCGGCTCCAACTGCTGGAAAGCTTGCGCCAGCGTCTGCGTCAGCCCGGCGTTGAATAACGTCTCCACCTGGCTGTCGGTGGCCATCACCGCAAAAGATTTGCGGTTGTACCAGGTGGCAATGTCTGCCGCCTGCTCTTTAACCAGCGGGCGTTTGTAGCTTTCCCCCACCAGCTCGAACGGCGGCTGACAACAGGCCGCGACCTCGAGAAAAGGCTGCGGCCGACGTTGCAGCGTATGACGAAACAGATCCATGGTTTGCTTGTTGGCACTGTAATAACCCAGCCCATAGCGCAACATGTCCGGCCCCAGTTCGAAGAAATAAACCGGGGCATCCTTCCAGTCTTTGCTCGGCCGTTTGAACGTCAACCACATGCGGCTGCGATAACGTGATTTATCGTGAGAAAAACGCGTGTCGCGGTGAATGCGCGACAGCGTTTTGCCGATCGCCGGGCGGATTTCAAACTGCGGATCGATCGCCAGCATCGTCGGGGCAAGCTCAGCCACCAGCGAGCGGAACGGCGTCAGCAGCTCACGATCGTAAACGCCGCGGTTGCCTTCAAACCATTCCTTGTCGTTCTCGATCCGCACCTGCTGAAGAAAATTCAGGCCCTGCTGGCTAAAGCCGTTAAATTTATCCGTCATGCGCCGTCCTTGTCGGTTCCCTTAGCCCTGCAAAAAGAAGCGGAACGCCGGGTTATCGGTTTCATCGTGGCAGTCGTAGCCCAGCGCCTGCAAATGCTGCTCAAACTCAGGTTCGGTCTGCGACAGCTCAAAACCAGCCAGCACGCGGCCAAAATCGGTGCCGTGGCTGCGGTAATGGAACAGCGAGATGTTCCAATGGGTGCCCAGAGTTTGCAGGAACTTCAGCAGCGCGCCCGGCGACTCCGGGAACTCAAAGCTGTACAGCCGCTCACGCAGGGGTTTCGAAGGACGCCCACCGACCATGTAGCGCACGTGCAGTTTGGCCATTTCGTCATCGGACAGATCCACCACCTGATAACCGTCGGCGTTCAGCTCGTCGATGATTTCCAGGCGTTCGGCATGGCCACGCGTCAGGCGGACACCGACGAAGATGCACGCGTTGTCCGCATCGGCGTAACGGTAGTTGAACTCGGTCACCGACCGGCCGCCCAGCAGTTGGCAAAACTTCAGGAAGCTGCCTTTCTGCTCAGGAATGGTCACTGCCAGCAGGGCTTCGCGTTGTTCGCCCAATTCGCAGCGTTCAGATACATAACGCAAGCCGTGGAAGTTCAGGTTGGCACCGGACAGCACGTGCGCCAGGCGCTCGCCCTGGATGTTGTGCTGCTGAACGTATTTCTTCAGCCCGGCCAGTGCCAGCGCGCCGGAGGGTTCGGCAATGGCACGCACGTCTTCAAACAAATCTTTGACCGCCGCGCAGATAGCGTCGCTGTCGACGGTGATCACGTCGTCCAGATATTCCCGGCACAGGCGGAAGGTTTCATCACCGATGCGCTTCACCGCCACGCCTTCGGCAAACAGTCCGACTCGCGCCAAATCTACCGGATGCCCGGCATCCAGCGCCGCGCGCAGGCAGGCGGAGTCTTCCGCCTCCACGCCGATCACTTTGATCTGCGGCATCAGCTGTTTGATTAACACCGCAACACCCGCCGCCAGACCACCACCGCCAACCGGAACAAACACCCGGTCGAGATGCGCGTCCTGTTGCAGAAGCTCCATCGCCAACGTGCCCTGCCCGGCGATCACCGTTGGGTGATCGAACGGGGGAACGAAGGTCATGCCCTGCTTGTGCGAAAGCTCAATTGCCCTGGCCTTGGCTTCATCAAAGTTGGCTCCGTGCAACAGTACTTCGCCGCCGAAACCGCGTACCGCATCCACTTTGATGTCTGCGGTGGACACCGGCATGACGATCAGCGTTTTGATCCCCAGACGTTTTCCGGAGTAGGCCACGCCCTGCGCATGGTTGCCGGCCGAAGCCGTTACCACGCCGCGCGCTTTCTGCTCTTCGTTCAGGCTGGCGATCATGGCATAGGCCCCGCGCAGCTTGAAGCTGTGCACCGGCTGACGATCTTCGCGCTTCACCAGAATGGTGTTGCCGAGGCGCGAAGAAATTTTGCTCATGGCCTGTAACGGAGTGACCTGAGCCACCTCGTATACCGGCGAGCGGAGCACCGCTCGCAAATACTCCGCGCCGCAGGGGGCGTCGGGTAGGGGTTGCGATACCGCCATGATGCTTAGCCTCCCAGCTTGCTCTTGTCGCGTACTGCACCTTTGTCAGCGCTGGTTGCCAACATGGCATAGGCACGCAGCGCCAAGGAAACCTGACGCTCACGGTTTTTCGGTGTCCAGGCGCGATCGCCACGTGCCAGCTCAACTTCACGGCGTGCCGCCAGTTCGCTGTCCGAAACGTCCAGCACCATGCTGCGTTGAGGAATATTGATGTCGATCATGTCGCCATCTTCGATCAGCGCAATCAGGCCGCCGCTGCCCGCTTCCGGTGAAACGTGGCCGATTGACAGGCCCGAGGTGCCGCCGGAAAAACGCCCGTCGGTGATCAGCGCACAGGCTTTGCCCAGGCCCATGGATTTCAGGTAGGTGGTTGGGTAAAGCATTTCCTGCATGCCCGGCCCGCCTTTCGGCCCTTCGTATCGGATCACCACCACGTCACCGGCAACCACTTTGCCGCCGAGGATAGCGTCCACCGCCGAGTCCTGGCTTTCGTACACTTTGGCCGGACCGCGGAAAGTCAGGTTGTCTTTATCGACGCCGGCGGTCTTAACGATGCTGCCGTCCTGCGCCATGTTGCCGTACAGCACGGCCAAGCCGCCATCCTGGCTGAACGCATTTTCCAGCGAGCGGATACAGCCCTCTGCGCGATCGTCGTCCAGCGTATCCCAGCGGCAGTCCTGCGAGAACGCCTGGGTGGTACGAATGCCCGCCGGGCCGGCGCGGAACATTTTTTTCACCGCCTCATCTTTGGTCAGCATGATGTCATACCGCTCCAGCGTCTGTGGCAGGGTCAGGCCCAGTATGTTGTTCACATCGCGGTTCAACAGGCCTGCGCGATCCAGCTCACCGAGGATCGCCAGCACGCCACCGGCACGGTGCACGTCTTCCATATGGTATTTCGGGGTGCTTGGCGCCACTTTACACAGGTGCGGCACCTTGCGTGACAGGCGGTCGATATCTTCCATGGTGAAATCAATTTCGCCCTCCTGCGCTGCAGCCAACAGGTGCAGCACGGTGTTGGTCGAGCCGCCCATGGCGATATCCAGCGTCATGGCGTTTTCAAACGCCGCCTTGTTGGCGATGCTGCGCGGCAGTGCGCTTTCATCGTCCTGTTCGTAATAGCGCTTGGTCAGGGCAACGATGCGTTTACCTGCGTTGAGGAACAGATCCTTACGGTCGGCATGGGTCGCCAGCAGCGAGCCGTTGCCCGGTTGCGACAGGCCCAGCGCTTCGGTCAAACAGTTCATTGAGTTGGCGGTGAACATGCCGGAACAGGAACCGCAGGTCGGGCAGGCGGAGCGTTCGATTTGTTCGCTGTCGGCGTCGCTGACGTTCGGGTTGGCCCCCTGGATCATTGCGTCCACCAGATCCAGCTTGATGATTTGATTGGAGAGCTTGGTTTTACCGGCTTCCATCGGGCCGCCGGAAACGAAAATCACCGGAATGTTCAGGCGCAATGACGCCATCAGCATGCCCGGGGTGATTTTGTCGCAGTTGGAAATGCACACCATCGCATCCGCACAGTGGGCATTCACCATGTATTCCACCGAGTCGGCGATCAGTTCGCGTGACGGCAAGGAATAGAGCATACCGCCGTGGCCCATGGCGATACCGTCATCCACCGCAATGGTGTTGAACTCTTTGGCAACGCCGCCTGAGGCTTCGATCTGTTCTGCAACCAGCTTGCCCAAATCACGCAGATGCACATGGCCCGGAACGAACTGGGTAAAAGAGTTGACCACCGCAATAATGGGTTTGCCAAAATCGTCGTCGGTCATTCCGGTCGCGCGCCATAATGCGCGGGCACCCGCCATGTTGCGGCCGTGGGTGGTGGTGGCGGAACGGTACTTAGGCATGCTCTTCACTCCAAATGTATTTATTACAGGCGGCGAACGAACCGCCTGGATATTCTTGTCTGTCTGTCGTTTTACCCTAACAGGTAACGTCGTTATTTATGGGTTTACCGGATCCAGCCAGCCGTATTTGTCTTCGGTCTTGCCGGTAAACAGGCCAAAGAACGCCTGTTGAATTTGTTTGGTCACCGGGCCGCATTTGCCAATGCCAACCTGGATGCCGTCGACGCTGCGCACCGGGGTGATTTCCGCCGCGGTGCCGGACATGAACACTTCGTCGGCCAGGTACAGCGATTCGCGGGACAGCACCTGCTCACGCACTTCGAAGCCCATGTCTTTCGCCAATTTGATGATGGCGTCGCGGGTAATGCCCGGCAGCGCGGAAGAGGTGAACGGCGGGGTGAACAACACGCCGTCTTTCACTTCAAACAGGTTCTCGCCTGCCCCTTCGGAAATATAACCGTGCACGTCGAGCGCAATCCCTTCCTGATAACCGTGGCGGCGCGCTTCGCTGCCCACCAGCAGGGAGGAAAGGTAGTTACCACCGGCTTTGGCCGCGGTGGGGATGGTATTTGGCGCCACGCGGTGCCAGGACGAAACCATCGCATCGATGCCTTGCTCCAGCGCCTCTTCACCCAGGTACGCGCCCCAAGGAAACGCCGCGATAATCACGTCTGTCTTGTAGCCGGCCGGCGGGTTAACCCCCATGCCGACGTCGCCCACAAACACCAGCGGGCGAATATAAGCGCTGACCAGGTTGTTTTTACGCAGCGTAGCGCGACAGGCTTCCATCAGCTCATCAACGCTTTGTGATACCGGCATGCGGTAGATTTTTGCCGAGTCGTGCAGGCGTTGCATATGCTCGCGGTGACGGAACACCACTGGGCCTTTATGGGAGTCATAGCAACGAACGCCTTCAAACACCGAAGTCCCGTAGTGCAGCGCATGCGACATCACGTGCACTTTGGCGTCAGCCCAGGGAACCATCTCACCATTGAACCAAATGTAATCGGCTTTCTTCGTCATTGTTCTTTATCCTTCTCACGCATCAGGCGCTTATTTGTTGTGATGTTTGCTGTTGGATCTCAACGCAGGAGACGTCCATCAGTTTGCTCAACTGAGATGACAGTAGATCCACCGGGCGCTGGCTGGCAACGGTCAATTCAATATTAATCTTGTCGGTATTTGACGCCGAAACCATATTCATAGCACAAACCTGAAAGCCACGATGACGCACGACGCGCAATACGCGCTCTAACATTTCAGGGCGAAAACGGGCCTGGATTGAGAGTTGATGCTGCATCATGAGATTTTCTCCAACATGGTTTCGTTACCGGCACCCGGCGGCACCAGCGGCCAGACGTTTTCGAGTTCATCGATCGATACGTGCAGCAGGTAAGGCCCTTCGCTGTTGAATAAGGCGTCGAGCGCGTCTGCCACCTGGTCTTTACGGGTGATACGCTGGCCGGGAATGCCAAAGGCGTTGGCCAACATCAGGAAATCGGGGTTATCGGAGAGATTGGTTTCGCTGTAACGCCCGTCAAAAAACAGCTGCTGCCACTGGCGAACCATGCCTAAACGCTGGTTATCCAGTAATACGATTTTCAGCGGCAGCTGTTTGCGTTTTATGGTGCCCAGTTCCTGTACGTTCATCATGAAGGAACCGTCGCCCGATACGCAGATCACCGTATCCTCAGGGCGCGCCATCTGGGCGCCAACCGCGGCCGGCACGCCGAACCCCATAGTGCCCAGACCGCTGGAAGTGATGAAATTCTCCGGGCGCTCGAAGGTCATGTGCTGCGCACTCCACATCTGGTGCTGGCCCACGTCGGTAGTCACCACGCTGTTGGCCGGCTTGCGCTCGGACAGCTGTTTCAACAACAGCGGCGCGTAGATCGGCTGGCCCGGATGATCATAACGCCAGGTGTGGGCTTCCTTCAGCTCAACCACCCGCTGCTGCCAGGCGGCAATCTTCAGCGGCTGCTGCAACGCCGGCAGCAAGGCCTTCAAGTCGCCCTCCAGCGCAACGTGTGCCTGGCGCAATTTGCTCATTTCCGCCGGGTCGATATCCATGTGGATCACCTTGGCATGCGGCGCAAACGCATTCAGTTTCCCGGTCACGCGATCGTCGAAACGCGCGCCGACAGCGATCAGCAGATCGCACTCCTGCACCGCCAGGTTTGCGCCCTTGGTACCGTGCATGCCCAGCATACCGAGGTAATACGGGTGAGCAGCATCCGCCGCGCCCAACCCTTTCAGCGTGACAACGTTGGGCATTTGAGTCACCGCGATAAACTCACGCAGTGCCGGTACCGCCTGCGCCATGCCTACGCCGCCGCCGATGTATAACATCGGTTTGTGAGCCTGCGCCAGCAACTCGGCGGCCTGCGCCACCTCCGCCGCCGGGTAATGCAACTCTTCGACGACCGGCACCAGGTGCGGGTGCAGCTCGCCGTGGGCCAGTTGGATGTCTTTCGGGATGTCGATCAGCACCGGGCCAGGGCGGCCGCTACAGGCGATGGCAAAGGCTTCTGCCATGATGCCCGGCAGCGCGTCCAGTGATTCCACCAGGAAGCTGTGTTTGGTGCAGGCCAGAGACAGGCCGAGAACATCGATCTCCTGAAAGGCATCGGTGCCAATCAGCGCGGAACCCACCTGGCCGGTGATGGCCACTACCGGAACCGAATCCAGCAGCGCATCGGCCAGGCCGGTGATCAAATTGGTGGCACCGGGACCAGAGGTGGCGATACAAACACCGACTTTGCCGGTTGCGCGGGCATAACCAATGGCAGCCATTGCGGCGCCTTGTTCGTGGCGGCACAGTAGGTGTTCTACCCCACCGTCATACAATGCATCGTAGACCGGCATGATTGCGCCACCTGGATAGCCGAATACCTTATCAACTCCCTGTGCACGCAATGCTTGTACTACCCACTGAGCCCCGTTCATAGTTATTTCCCCGCCTTACTTCGACAACTGCAGGATTTTGTTCTGTTATTCATATTCTTATCCTCGCTTCACTTTTCTCTTGCCAATAAAAAACCCCCGGACCTTTCGGTGCGGGGGTTCTCTTGCGATTCCGGCTTGTTTTCTAAGCCATTCTTCGTCCAAGTGCAGCCCCGCACGGTGGGATAATAATCACCACCACGCTAATCACGACTAGGCTAATCACTTGGGCAAAGGCTTTCATAATGGGTTTGTTCACTGTGCTCGTTTCGAACTAATACCTACAGAGGTACCATAGTCCCGCGCGGCATGACAACACTTTTTTTGCGTTATTATTCGGCGCAATCTGGTCATACCTCGTGCAAAATGTCCGGTATTCAAACGTTAGCCTGCACCCCTGAGGACTTCACGGCACCCGAGATCGCTTTACCGCGCGTGTCCTTGCCGAAGAACACCAACAACGCAATCACGATCGCCACCGTACCGGCAATAATCGCCATTGCCAGCCCATAATTATGGCCATGATGCTCGGCTATCGTCGCCTGCAGCGTGGCGTTGACCGAAGCAATCAGATTACCCAATTGATAAACAAACCCCGGCAGTACCGCGCGGGTATTGGCCGGCACCAATTCGGTAAGGTAAGTCGGCACCACGCCCCAGGCCCCCTGCACCATGAACTGCATCAGGAATGCGCCAATCCCCAGCATCAGCGAACCGCTGGAAAACGCCCACAGCGGGATCACCGGCAACGCCAGCAAGGCGGCAATGATGATCGCCTTCTTACGGCCGATTTTTTCCGACAGTGCCCCAAAGAAAACGCCACCAATGATTGACGCGATATTGTAGCTAATGGCAATGATACTGACGGTTTTAGGGTCGAAACCGTGCTGAACTTTCAAAAACACCGGATACATATCCTGAGTACCGTGTGAGAAGAAATTGAACGCCGCCATCAGCAGCACCAGGTAGCCGCACAGTTTCCAATGGCTCTTCAGCACCGGCAGCAATGCGCTGCTTTCCTTGCGTTCTCGGGCCGCCAGCCACACCGGCGATTCCTGCACGCAGTAGTAAATAAACGGCAGCAATAAAATGGGTGCCGCGCCGATCACGAACATGCCGCGCCAGCCGATAATTTCAAACAGCAGGCCATACACTACCGCCGCCAACAGGTAACCAAAGGGGTAGCCGGCCTGGAAAATCCCCGACATCAGGCCACGCGAACGATCGGGAATGGTTTCCATCGCCAGCGATGAGGCCACACCCCAGATCCCGCCCATCGCCACGCCGTACAGTACCCGCAGCAGCAGGAATATCGTCAACGAGGGTGCCGCCGCGGACAGCAGTTCAAACACCGAGAAGAACACGATATTCAGCATCAAAATCGGTTTGCGGCCATATTTTTCCGCCGCACGGCCAAAGATCAGCGCACCAATCGGGCGTACCGCCAGCGTCAGCAGGATCGCCAGCGTGACCTCTTCCATGCCAACATGGAAAGATTGCGCGATATCGCTGAGCAGAAAGACCAGCACGAAGAAATCGAAAGCATCAAGCGTCCAGCTTGAAAAGCTGGCGATAGCTGCATTGCGTTGCAGCGGTGTCCAACCAAACATAATGTTATCCCTACCGTAGAGTACGAAGTCATGAGGTTTAGCGGCTGCCGCGGCAGAATGCAGCGGCGGTCGGATTGTGTTAAATAGGTGATTTTTATTTTAATCAATTGTTAAATACACCCATTTCCCCTCCGGTCGCAACATGGTTAGCCTGCTAATTTGTTGCAGCGTTCGCGTAATTGTTAAGGGGTATTGCCGCCCTTTGCGAAGCCCTGCACAAAAAAAGGCTATCTATCTGAAACCAATAATTTTAATTACGGCTTATCGCGCAAATATTCCAAGGGTAAAGCGCGACGTCGCAACACATCCCGCATCATGTTGCCTTCAGCAAGGAGAGCAATATGTCACTGGCAGTGATCTATACCCGGGCCACACTGGGCGTTCAGGCCCCTTCGGTTACGGTGGAAGTGCATATCAGCAATGGGCTGCCCGGCCTGACGATGGTCGGCCTGCCGGAAACTACGGTTAAAGAGGCGCGTGATCGAGTGCGCAGCGCCTTGATCAATAACGGTTTCACCTTTCCCGCACGGCGTATTACCGTCAATCTGGCACCGGCCGATCTGCCCAAGGAAGGCGGTCGCTATGATCTACCGATTGCGCTGGCTATCCTGGCGGCTTCCGAACAGCTGCCAGCCGATAAGCTGGCTCACTATGAATTCCTTGGCGAACTGGCATTATCTGGCGCTCTACGGGGCGTCAGCGGAGCCATCCCCGCCGCGCTGGCCGCCATGGAGTCAGGACGGCAATTGGTTTTGGCGGCCGCCAATGGGCCGGAGGTGGGGCTAATTACGCAGAGCAAAACCCTGGTGGCGGACCACCTGTTGGAGGTGTGCGCCTTTGTGTTGGGTAAAGCGGATTTACCGGTAGCCCATGCGCCGCCGGCAATGAACAACGCGCCCGAACCGGCCGATCTGCAGGATATTCTGGGTCAGGAACAGGCAAAGCGCGCGCTGGAAATCGCCGCGGCCGGCGGCCACAACCTGCTGCTGGTGGGCCCGCCAGGGACCGGGAAAACCATGTTGGCCAGCCGCTTGAATGGCCTTCTCCCGCCGCTGACCGATCAGGAAGCACTGGAAAGCATCGCGGTGGCCAGCCTGTTGCATCATGCTGCGCAAGCGCTGCCATGGCGACAGCGGCCGTTTCGCGCACCGCACCATAGCGCCTCGATGGCCGCTCTGGTCGGCGGGGGTTCGCTGCCGAGGCCGGGTGAAATTTCCATGGCGCACAATGGCGTCCTGTTCCTGGATGAACTGCCCGAATTCGAAAGGCGGGTACTGGATGCGCTGCGCGAACCGCTGGAGTCCGGCGAGATCGTGGTTTCACGCGCCAGCGCCAAAGTCTGCTTCCCGGCACGGGTACAGCTGATCGCCGCCATGAACCCCAGCCCTACCGGGCATTACCAGGGCATGCATAACCGCGCATCGCCACAGCAGGTCCTGCGCTATCTGGGGCGGCTTTCAGGGCCCTTTCTCGATCGTTTCGATCTCTCGATTGAAGTGCCATTGTTGCCACCAGGCCTGCTTAGCAAAAAGCGCATTGCCGGTGAAAACAGCGCTCAGGTACGGGAACGAGTGCTGTTGGCGCGTGAAAGGCAGCTCAGTCGAGCGGGGAAAATTAATGCCCTGCTGAACAATCATGAGGTCGAACGGGATTGCCGACTTAACGACGCGGACGCGGATTTTCTTGAAACGACGTTAAACAGGTTGGGATTATCGGTTCGCGCCTGGCAGCGGATCCTGAAAGTGGCTCGCACGCTGGCGGATTTGGCGGGAGATCAGGCTATTGATAAGCGACACTTGAGTGAAGCGCTTGGCTACCGCAGTATGGATCGCCTGCTGCTGCAGCTGCACCGCAGCCTTGAATAATAATGGGGCCCAAAGGCCCCATTAAAATCAATCCTCGCTGTCGGTGTAATCTTCCACCGCATCAGCCTGCGGCTTACCGCCGGACAGAGTATGGAATTTTTTCGGGCGACGTGTGCGCGCCAGATATTTAGCCCATACTTTTTCCTGCTCGGTAACCGGCTCGCGCTCACCGTGGCACACTGCGACGAACAACTGTTCTTCTTCAGTGGCCGGCTGGCGTTTACCCGTATCCAGCTCGTTGAACGCATACCCGAAACGCTCTAGCAATTGCGCTTCTTTAATGGTGAAATCGCCGTGACGGGAGAACCCGCGAGGGTAATGTTTATTATCAAAAAATCGACTGGTCGTGGTGAAGCTATCCGCCATCTGACACGCTCCTAATTCTCTCATGGCCGTGCTGTTTATGGCGCGGAGTATTAGATAGGCTTGACATTGTGTAAAACAAAACATTTAAATCTTAACGATAAAAATTACTGGAGATGGGTGTGGATACCGAATTACTGAAAACCTTTTTGGAGGTCAGTAGAACGCGTCACTTTGGCCGAGCCGCAGAATCCTTGTACTTAACGCAGTCTGCCGTCAGTTTCCGCATCCGCCAGTTAGAAAACCAATTGGGCGCGAATCTGTTCACCCGTCACCGCAACAATATCCGCCTGACGCCTGCTGGAGAGCGGCTTTTGCCCTATGCAGAGAGCCTGATGATGACCTGGCAACTGGCGAAAAAAGAGGTGGTGCGTTCACTGCAACATACCGAGTTATCCATCGGTGCCACGGCGTCATTGTGGGAGGCTTATTTGACCCCCTGGCTGCAATCGCTCTATCAGCAGCGTGAGGCGTTGCAGCTGGAGGCCAGGGTGGCGCTACGGCACTCTTTGGTAAAACAGCTGCATGAAAGACAGCTCGATTTGCTCATCACCACCGAGCCGCCAAAGATGGATGAACTGGCCAGCCAGCTGTTGGGGAATTTCTCGTTGCGGCTGTTCTCTTCCACCCTGCGCGATCAACATGCGCCGATGCCCTATATCAAGCTGGAATGGGGGGCGGATTTCCATCAGCAGGAAAGCCGCATGCTGGAGAGCGACACTCTGCCGGTGCTCACCACTACCTCTGCGCATCTGACCCGGCAACTGCTGGAAACCACCGGTGGCTGCGCCTTCCTGCCCAGTCAGTGGGAGAATGATTACCCGCAGTTAACCGCCATCGCCGAGATCCCGGCCATTATCCGCCCGCTGTACGCCGTCTGGCTGCAAAATAGCGACCAGCAGCCGCTGATCCGGCAACTGCTGAAAATACCTTTGAAAACCTCAGCATGAGGCGCTATAACGGCTTCAAACGAGGATGCCGGGGTTGGGTTCGCCTGCTGAGCCAAAACGCGCTTATCGCCTTCTGAAGGCCGATAAAGCAGAACAGCAAAATACCGATAACGATTTTGGTCCACCACGAACTGAGCGTGCCGTCGAAGGTAATGTAGCTCTGAATCAATCCCTGGATCAGCACGCCAAACAGCGTGCCTAAAACGGTGCCCACACCACCGGTCAACAAAGTACCGCCAATCACGACGGCAGCAATGGCATCCAACTCCACGCCGCTGGCCGCCAGGGCATAACCTGCCGAGGTATACAGCGAGAAAATGATCCCGGACAGTGCCGCCAGCGTGCTTGAGAGCATATAAATCAGCACGGTGGTACGCTGTACCGGCACGCCCATCAGCGCGGCAGAGACCCGATTACCGCCGATGGCGTAGACGTTATGCCCAAAGCGCGTACGGTGCGCCAGCACCATGCCGACCGCCACAACCAATAGCATCACCAGCGCCAACAATGTAAAGCGCCCACCGCCCGGCAGTTTCCAGGCATAGTTCGCCAGCGTCACATACAGCGGGTGATCGATGGGAATCGACTCCTCTGAAACAATAAAACTCATGCCCCTTACGAAGAACATTCCGGCCAGCGTAATAATAAACGCCGGTAGCTTCAGCACATCAATGATCCAACCCATCAGCGCGCCGAACGACGCCCCCATCAACAGCGCAATGATGAACGCATAACCCGGTGCAATGCCGTAAGTTCCGATCAACTTGGCCAGCAGCAGCCCGGTGAAGGCGATCACCGAGCCGACAGACAGATCGATACCGCCGGAAAGGATCACAAACGTCATGCCGACCGCGACGATGCCCAGAAAGGCGTTGTCGGTCAGCAAATCGCACCACACCCGCGTTGAGGCAAAGCCGGGAAACTGCGTGAGACAAAAAGCGTAGCCCAGAAGGAACACCAGGACGGTAATCAGCAGCGGAAGATTACGTTTGATCATGGTTTTCTTCTCCCAAGCAGGTGGCGCAGCGTGAAGCTGGGCGATTGCACCATCAACACCGCCAACACCACAATCGCCTTCAACACCAGATTAAACTCAGGCCGATAGCCGGACAGCAGAATGCCGGTATTCATCCCCTGAATAATTAATGCCCCCACTACCGACAGCAACAGGTTAAAACGACCGCCCAACAGTGAACCGCCGCCAATCACAACCGCCAGGATCGCATCCAGCTCCAACCACAACCCGGCATTGTTGGCATCAGCGCCACGGATGTCCGCCGTGACGATAACGCCGGCAACGGCGGCGCACAGCCCGCAGATCACATACACCGCCATCACCACCCAGCCGGTGCTGACACCTGCATTACGCGCGGAACGCAGATTGATGCCTACGGCTTCGATAAACAGTCCCAACGCCGTTTTACGCGTTAACAGCCAGATCAACAGCAGCATGACCGCAGCAATGATCGCCGGCATCGGCAAATACATCAGCGTACCGCTGCCGAGCCACGCCAACCCCTCTCGCTCAAAGGTGACGATTTGCCCTTCGGTAATCAGTTGGGCAATGCCGCGCCCAGCCACCATCAGCATCAGCGTGGCAACAATCGGCTGTATCTGCAGCACCGCCACCAAAAACCCGTTCCACAGGCCACACAGTGCGCCAACCGCCAGGGCGGCTGCCAGTACATAGCTCAGCGGATAACCGGCGCTGGTCAGCGTTGCCGCCGTGGCACCGGCTATCGCCATCACCGCTCCCACCGAAAGGTCGATACCACCGGTGGCGATTACCAACGTCATACCCAATGCCAATAACGCGACCGGTGCACCGCGATTAACAATGTCGATTACGCTGCCAAACAGTCGACCGTCTTGAATATGTAGGGAAAAGAAATTCGGGGCGACCAGACTGTCGATAAGCAAAATCACCGCCAGCGCCCCCAGTTGCGTTGCTCCGGCAGGGATGACCCACCTGACTTTACGCGGCCCACTGGTCATGGAGAAACTCCTGAGGTTCATCCTGCCCCCTGTTGTGCGGCTATTACCTGCATGATTGCAGGCACCGTAATGGCGTTATGTTCAAGCTGCGCTACGTGTTTCCGGTCTCGAAGCACAACGATGCGATCGGCATAACCCACCAGTTCTTCCAGTTCGGAGGAGATCACCAACAATGCCAGACCTTCGTCACAGAGCTTTTCGATCAAGCGAATGATTTCGGCATGCGCACCAACGTCAATGCCGCGCGTCGGTTCATCCAGGATCAGAAAACGGGGTTTCGTCGCCAGCCAACGTGACAGCAGCACCTTCTGCTGATTACCGCCGGACAAATACTGGATTTGCTGTTCTGGCCCAGGAGTACGAATGCCCAACAGTTGGATATAGCTTTCAGTAATGCGGGTTTGCTCTTTCAGCGAGAGCGGCCTTAGCCAGCCGCGTTGAGCCTGCAGGGCCAAAATGATATTTTCCCGCACGGTCGCAGCGCCGATGATCCCATCGGTCTTACGATCTTCGGGGCAATACCCGAAGCCGAGGCTGGCAGCGTTACGCGGCGTCCGGATGTTCACCGCACGCCCTTCGACTTTTACACTGCCGTTGTCGCGCGGTTTGATACCGAATATGAGCTGGGCCGTTTCGGTACGCCCCGATCCCAGCAGCCCGGCCAGCCCTACAATCTCACCCGGGCGAATCTGCAGATCAAAGGGCTCAACTATCCCGCGCCGCCCATAACCGCTGAATTCAACCAACGATGGCGCCTTTGAGGGCGTATGCTCGCTGCGTTTCAGTAATGACTCATCAAACGCGTGGCCGAGCATCATCTGTACCAGTTCCATACGCGGTAAGTCGGCGGTGGCTTTCGTTCCCACTAACTTACCGTTGCGCAGTACGGTGATGCGATCGCTGATGCGGTAAACCTGATCGAGAAAATGGGTAACAAAGATCATTCCCATTCCCTGACTGCGGAGCTGGCTGAGAATGTCCAGCAGCATGCTGACCTCTTTGGCATCCAGGCTGGCGGTTGGCTCATCAAGAATCAAGACTTTGGCGGACAGATCGACGGCCCGCGCGATAGCGATAATCTGCTGGATGGCAATGGAGTAATTACCCAGCGGCTGGCTGACGTCCAACTGCAGCCCATACCCCAGTAAAAGCTGCTGAGCCTGGCGCAGCAGCTTTTTTTGATCGATCAGGCCGAAGCGCGTGGGCTCTCGCCCGATGAACAGGTTGGCGGCCACCGAGATGTTCGCCAGCAGGTTAACTTCCTGATAAACCGTACCAATGCCCAATGTCTGCGCCTGCGCGGTGCTCTGCGGGGCAATGGCGATGCCTTCCAGTAATACCTCGCCGGCGGAACGCTGATAAACCCCGGTCAACGCTTTGATCAGCGTGGATTTCCCCGCGCCATTTTCGCCCAGCAGCGCCATGATCTCTCCGCGCTGCAACGTGACATCAACCTGCTCCAGCGCTTTTACGCCAGGAAATTCAACGGATAATCCCTTAATCGTCAATAATGTCGTCTGAGAGTTAGCCATCTGCTGTTCCGCCGGTGAGTAGATTAATAGCCCATGCTTTTCTTCAGCTCGAACTCCTGTTTAGCCGTATCCGGTTGCAGCAGCTTGGACTCGGTCTGGATAAACTTCGGCGGCGGGGTACCGTCTTTCTTCATCGCCAGCAGCGCATCAAACGCCGGCCCGGCCATATTCGGGGTTAGCTCGACCGTGGCATTGGCTTCACCGTTCATCATTGCCTTAAATATGTCAGGCACACCGTCGATAGAAACGATTTTGATCTGTGAGCCCGGCTTTAAACCCGCCTCTTTGATCGCCTGGATGGCGCCGATTGCCATGTCGTCGTTATGTGCATAAACGGCGCAAATATTTTTGCCGTTTTGCTCAGCCTTGATGAAGCTTTCCATCACTTCTTTACCTTTGCTGCGCGTAAAATCACCAGATTGCGAGCGGATGATCTTAACGTTGGCGGCGGAGGCTATGCCGTCAGCAAAACCTTTCTTACGGTTGAGGGCAACGCTGGCGCCCACGGTGCCCTGTAGCTCGACTACGTTGCAAGGCTTGCCGGCGACCTCTTTCACCAGCCATTCTCCTGCGACTTTACCTTCGTGCACGCTGTCAGAAGCCACCGCCGCGGTATACAGCGAAGGGTCGTTTACCTCAATCATTCGGTCGAGCAGGAATACCGGGATTTTGGCCTCCTTGGCTTCCTGCAGCACCGGCGTCCAGCCGGTGGCGACAACCGGTGCAATGAAAATGGCGTCAACACCCTGAGCAATGAAAGATCTGACCGCTTTGATTTGGTTTTCCTGTTTTTGCTGCGCATCGGCGATTTTCAGCGTGATATCCCGCTTTTCCGCTTCCTGTTTCGAAACCTTGGTTTCCGCCGAACGCCAACCCGATTCGGAACCAATCTGTGAAAAGCCGACGACCAGCGGTGCCGCCTGTCCCGTACCTACCAAAGCGCCAGTAATGGCGGCCGCTAACAGCAGACGTTTAACCATGTTGTTCTCCTCGCGTTGCCTTGGCATAGAACCACGCCGGGCAGGGATTATCGTTGTTGTGTATGCTGCATTTTTTCTGGTGAAGTGGGTGTCCTTAGGGTTGGACACACATAAGGTGTAGTCGAAAATCGGGCAGGAATAATGCGCGGCATCACATCACGGCAGAACAACCATTTTGTACATGGATCCAGCTAAAAATGTCTAAATTGGGAACGATTTCGGTGGGAGTTTTAAGCGATCTTTCAGGGGAATTATGGGAGATGGGGAAATTTCACGCAAAAAAAAACCCTTCGCTTTCGCAAAGGGTTTCTAATATGGCAGGGGCGGAGAGACTCGAACTCGCGACACCCGGTTTTGGAGACCGGTGCTCTACCAACTGAGCTACGCCCCTAAATCTCGCTTAACATTATGCCCGCTAAGATAGCAGGCATAATTTAAATAAGTGGCGGAACGGACGGGGCTCGAACCCGCGACCCCCTGCGTGACAGGCAGGTATTCTAACCAACTGAACTA